>Ga0209755_10006054_pt1 | contig 13529 bp, 14 predicted proteins | sample TergutCo191P1_FD_187301 | JGI IMG/M metagenome (GOLD analysis project Ga0209755, IMG submission 187301) | Cornitermes sp. P1 segment gut microbial communities from Petit-Saut dam, French Guiana - Co191P1 (SPAdes) (version 2) | ecosystem: Host-associated > Arthropoda: Insects > Digestive system... | reverse complement strand
TTTTTAAAAGAGCGTTTTCGATTTCGCCTTGAACAGTTCTGCCGTTGTTCTGTCTTTGCCAGCCGCAAAAATCAGTGCCGTCATAGGCGATAACAAGCTTGATGTTTCTATTCATTTGCCGGAAAGTCCTAAGTCTGTTCCTGCTCTGTCAATTCCTTGTTAATCGTGTCATAGATTTTTCTGGCAAGCTCAAGGAAGGCGCCGGGTTTGTCTTTTGATGATTTTCCCATGCCGAATAATTTCGCGATTGTTCTTCGCGCGTCTTCCAGCGAGGATTTTCTTTCTTCGGGGCTGTGATCGGGGCCGAATTTGTAGCGAAGATACGCGCACATATACATCATGCCTTCGTATGAATAATTTTTATCCGTATCAGGGCCGAATCCCTTTATGCCTGAAAGCGTTTCCTTTCCGCTTTGCTCCCTTGCGAGCGCCTCATTATAAAGATATTGGGCTTTTCTGCGGAAAAGGGTGCCAACCCAGTCGTAATTTTGTTTCGGGTATTTTTTGTGCAATTCGTCGACAAGCCACGCGCATCGAATTGAGGATAGCCCCTGCTTAATCGTCGGGGACGTCTGCTTACCGTAATAATCATAGCAAAGAAGGGTAAGGTATTGAGAAGCAGCTCCTTCCATTAACGTGCGGTTTTCGTGAAAATCCAGATCAGGGAAAATTAATTTAGTTACCTTCATCCGTTTTTCAATGTCATCCCTTACCTTTGCTTTTTTATCCTGAGGCAATAAATTAAAATCGCCTTCCATTGATGAAAACCAGCATTCAGGGCACACAATTGACGTGTACACAAGCGGAAAAATTTCACCGTACTTTGCCGACGGCTCGTAAAGCCTGTGAAGTTCTTCCGTTAATTTTCCCGCGATAAGCCTTCCGCCGCCTGACAGCAGTTCTTCTTTGCGGAATACAGTCCCGCACGCGGGACATTCATATTCTTTTTTGGATTGAAATGTTATCTTCAATTCCTTATCAACAACTGTTTTTGCCATATTCACGCCTCTTCCAGGATTATCATGGCGATTGCGTTTTCCCTTTCATGCGAAAGCGAAATATGAATTTTTTGCGCGCCTGATTCTTCAAGTTTTTTTTTCGCTGATCCAAATAATTTCATTTCCGGTTTTCCGTTTTCATCATTAAAAACCATTATGTCGTTTAACGATATATTTTTTATGCCGGTTCCAATCGCCTTGCCGAACGCCTCTTTCGCGGCGAATCTCGCGGCAAGGCTCCCGGCCGCGTTTTTCCCCCTGGAAAGCGAATATGAAATTTCATCGCCGTGAAAAAATCTTTCAAGCAGTTTGGCGTTTGAAAGCCATTTCTCCATGCGTTTTATTTCCACTATATCGATGCCTGTTCCTTTAATCATTGTCTTCAGTCTCCGGCCTGTGCTGCGAATCCTGTTCATGTTCATCCTTCAAATCCGGCTCCAGCCCGGATACGGAAAACGGCACATGCAAATAATCATCTTCATGGTACTCGCGCACAATCCGGCGGATTGATCCTCTGAATTCCAAAAGTCTGTTTCCTATAATATTGATTAGTTGGTTTTCATTAACAATGTTCACCATAATGGAAAAATTATCATATCTTCTGTCAAGGTTGATTGTCTCTGTATAAAAATGAACATTATTATCAAGAACGCTGCGCGGACCTTCTGCGACAATGCTGCCGGGGATTAGCGACTGGTTTATCATCTCGAATCCATCCGCGACAGTTCCCTGAAAAACAGGAAAAACCGTAACAATGCGCGTAACCTTTTGTTCAAGAACAAGCTGGATTTCTGCCGGAAGAACCGATATTTCAAGAGGCTCAACGCCCAGCGCGCTTCCTTTTTTTCTGATTTGAACGGGGACCCTGTAGCTGCCTTCGTATGTATATCTTCCAAGATTGATATAGGCTTCGATGTCTTCTTCTAAAACCGGCTGTATTGAGTCTCTATCGCCCCTAATGGATACTCTTACCGAGCCTGAAAAGGAGCCTATCGGTATTAAGGTATTGCTTAATTCAACGATCACAGGCACTGTAAAAGACCGCGTTTCCAGATTGCTCATTCTGTAAAAAACAAAAATAATTATCGCGGCCGCTAAAGATAGCACTTTGACAGGCCATTTTTCTGTAATTAAAGCGAAGAGCTTTGCCTTATTCAACAAGAACCTCCCTGTCTTCGCCATGCGTTTCTTTTTTTTCCGGCAGCGGAAGGATTTCTTTTCTGCTTCCCTTATCAAGCAATTCCATTAATTTGCGCGTAACTTCCGCGGTTGATAAATCATAATAAAGTTTCGCGTCATACGCCAGAGAAATCGCGCCGCTTTCTTCCGATACTACCAATATTACGGCGTCGGACTGCTCGGCCATTCCAAGGCTTGCCCTGTGGCGCGTGCCGAAATTTTTGCGTATATCCTGCCTTTCTGAAAGCGGAAGCAGACAGCTTGCCGCGGTGATTTTTCCGTTATGAATAACCATCGCGCCGTCGTGCAGCGGCCCGTCAAACGCGAAAATCGCGACAATAAGGCTTGATGAAATTTCCGCGTTAATCCTTGTGCCTGTATCGACAATATTTTTTATATTAACTTTACGCGGGAAAACAACAAGCATTCCCCTTCTTTGCTGCGACAGAAGTTCCGCCGCGGTGACAACGGCGTCAAGTTTTCCGATATGCACGATTGTGTTCGGCCTAAAAAATTGAGTCTGCCCGAGCCGCATGAATATCTTTCGCAGCTCCGGCTGAAATACAATAGCAACCGCTATAAAAAGCCCCGGGGCGATAAGGGTTAACACCCACCGGATTGTAGTCAGATTTAACAGGAACGCGGCGCCGTAAACAAGGGCAAGAAAACCCGCGCCTTTTACAAGCGGAAGCGCCTGAGTTTTTTCCAGCAGTTCATAACCTTTATAAATAATAAAAGCAAGCAGAGCAATGTCTAAAACCGGGCGGATTAGCTCGTATATTGAATATAGCCTTTGAAACAACGCCATTTTATTACTATATCATATTATTATGTTTCAGTGAACAGAATTTTTATGGATGAAGCATGATGAATGTCAAGAATTTATCCAGCCATTTCAAGCTTATAAGCAATTAATCAGAATCAGATTGCTTAACCCATTGAAAACTTTCAATCTTTATACTATCATCGCTTGATCTTGTATAAGTGCCTGCTGTTTTACCGTACCAGTCATAAACAACTGAAAAATTACCGGGAAATGAATCTCCATTAATTAAAACATTTCCTCCGATTGTAATACTAAAAAGCGGATTACCGGCGAAAGCATAGCCTGAGATAGAAGTAACGCTTTCCGGTAAAATAATACTTCTAATATTGTTGTCAGAAAATGCACTAGAATTTATTTCTTCAACGCCATTTGATATAATTATATCAGTAAACGAATAAGACGAATATTCATTATGATCGATGGAAATAGTCCCTTCCGGTATAGTCAATATCCGTTGATAACCATCTATTACAACCAAACCGCGGTCTATTAACTCTTGAGGATCGTTAAACTTGAAATAATCCCAATCCGAAAAGCTAGTGTCTTTCATTTCGGACATATCATAAAAAAAACCATCATAATATTCATTAATATAAGCAAGTAACTGTTCATATTCAGTGCCTTGAGTAAGTGAATTATCATTAACATTATTTGCGCTTCTGCCTATATAAAAATATATCGATATAAATAATACAATAAGAACCGCAGCCGCAGACGCTATTACTATACCTGTATTTATCCGTTTTTTATTTTTCGGAAAATTTATAATATTGGAAACATTATCGTTTTTTTCTTTAACGCTCCTTGAATCGTTTAGGCTGTTTAAGGAATAATATTCCCGTATTTTTTGATCTTCTTTTACAAGTTCGTTATAACGACTCCTTAGTTCATCGTTTTTTGATAGTTCAGTTTTTATCATTTTACGTTCTTTATCTGAAAGCGCATCAAGATGATAAAGATCAAGCATAAAATCAGTTATATATTTAACTTTCTTCATATTGCGCCTTCATTCAATTTCTTTCTTGCTTTTTCGAAGAATCTGTTAAGCCTTCTTCTTACCGCTTCGGCAGACATCCCCATAACATCTCCGATTTCTGTGAGAGTATGTTCCTTTTTTGTAAGATTATTATCTTTAAAAAATTTCATTAATAAAATATCGTAAGTAGTTTTATTTTCGTTTTTTTCTTCTTCCAAAATTGCCGTCAGTTTATCGTTATATAATTTTTTTTCTTCTTCTTTAATAAAATCTTTTTCTTTGTATGACGGTATTTCATTTATAAAATTTCTATTTAACTTTTCTTTTATTTCCTCCGGGTTCTCTTTTTCAAGTTTTTCATAACAGACTTCGGTAACAAGCGAGTATATAATCATGGATTCCCTTCTTGTTTCCCTTTTGTTTTTATTATATCTGTTAATAGCCATATGTTTGACCATTTTTATGATTAATCCGGTATTACCGGAATTAGTCAATTTTAAAAACCTGTAAAGTACGTCATAAGCGGTTTCTTCGGCATCCTGATGATTTTTAAGTATATTCATACACCACCTGAAAATCGTGGAAAAATACTTATTTTTGTACTCTTTAAACAGGGTTTCATCCCAGTCCATGTGATTATCATACTATACATATAACAATCAATTAAAGCCAATTTAAACTAAATGATTATATAATTCCCTTTCCGGCATTAAATACAAAATGACAAATATTCCTAATTTGTCAAAATAAAAATCTTTAAAAATCCAAAAAAGAAAGGTTGAAATATAAAGAATACGTTTGTCATTAAGTATGAACACCTATAACGGTGTTAAAAAAATATTAAGGAGTTTGATTATGAAAAAGCAAACACAAGGAATGATTACTGTAATTATGACAGCATTAGTAATTGCAGCAGTTACAAGCTGCGCAAGCCAGCCTGTGCCGTCAACATCACGGCAAAACGCTATTGCCGCCGCTACGCCAATCAGAACTGAGCCGGCGCAGCGCCCGCGATGGGTAGATTATGTTCCTGACTCGACGGCAACATTGAGTTTTGTAGGTTCTGCAGGGCGTTATGCTACAGCTACCGGCAATTTTGGAGCTAGATATTATGCGGAAGAAAACGGCAGGACACAATTGGTGGACTATTACGGAACTTTAATGGTAAATCAAGCAAGAACGCATGCGGCGACATTTGGAATTACAAGCGATGTTTTAGCTCCGCAAGTTGTTGGTCAGCAACTAAACGAAAGAATTTCCCAGAGTATTGCGCAGGCATTAGCACCCCGGGAATATTTCACTTTGGTGTATCTTGATACATCCAACCGTCAGGCATACGAGGTTTATGTATTAATGGAAATTGATAAATCGCTGGTAAAAAGAGTTATAGACAGCTACGGGCAGGAACAGGCGGATGATTACGCAAGAAGAGCTGCCGCTGAACAGGACGCAGCCAGAAGGCAGCAGCTTGAAAAAGCCGCTGAATTTTTCGGCGGTAATTTAAGCTCAAGGCTAGGGTTTTAATCATGAAAATAGAACTCGGTAAATTCGCGCCTAAAGCGGTATTATTGATTTTGTTGATTATGACTGCGCAAACAGTGTTATATGCGGGCGGCATACTGAACAGATTCACACAAACGCAGCCGGCGCAGGAAATGAGAAGGCTTTTGTATTCCATTCCTGCCAAAAGACCGGTATGGGTAGACATAGTTCCGCAGAGCGATACCGAGTTCTATTTTATCGGGACATCACAACATCTTAATAATGCAGCTAACGCGAGAAATGACGCGCGTGAAAACGCAAGAAATCAGATATTAAAATTCTACGGCGAATTTATCTCAAGACAGGCGATAGAAAGCGGAAGCATGCGCGGCAATTCGCTTGGCACGCTTGATGCTTTTATAATCCGGGAAGAAGAAATAAATAGTTACGCGGAAAATGTGGTTTCACAAATTAGCACTGATTTTTATTATACAGAAGTTTATATTAACAGCCGGAATCAGGAAGAATATATTGTATATACGCTTAGCCAGATTAAAAAGCAAAAAGCGGAAGAAGATATCGCAAATTTCGCTAAAAATATATCGCAAAGATACGCAGCAATGCTGATACCCGCATCTACGCTTAAATCAACCTTGGAAAACTTTACCATTGTCGCATTGGCTTTACAGCAAAATACATTGCATAGAGTAACCGCGTATCATGAAGGGGCTGCAGGACAGGTTGGGTTGTATGGCTATGTGATATCAAAAATAAATGAATTTAATAACAGTATAGAAATTGCCGTCATTCCTAACCGCGTCATTCAAAAGCCTGAGACTTTAGATACTACAATATATTTTATTTCCGGTTCAATACCTAATTTAGGACCATTGGAGTGTAAAGTGAGTCTTTTAGGGAGAAACATTGAACCTAATTATACTTTTAGAAGCATTAATAATGACAATTCCCTGTTTCTTTCAATAAACACGGCAAACCTTGCGCCTGGATTTTATACTGTGCGGATTGAATTACTTTTTCAGGAAATAACCGGAATAATCGGAGGAAATGTCATCGGAGGATTTTCTTTTGAGGTTACTCCTGAGCGTATACAGGGTGAACCCGGAGAATATGGGTATTTTATTGGTACATGGATCGCCGCATTAGAACTTAATCAATCTATTGATACATACCAAATAAGGTTAAACGCGGACGGGCGGTGCATCGTAAAAATAATCAATGAAGTAACAGTGCAGGATACAACAGGAAATTGGTCATGGGATGGATCGATATTCAGGCTAAACGCTGAATTCATAAAGATTCAATGGGTAAGCCTTGTAAGTTTTTCCGGCATAAACTCTTTTAACATTCTTGCAAGAGAAGCCGCAAACGAATCGCTTGTAAGATTTACATTTTTCAGGGAATAAGAAAATAGTTAGGAGGATAATAATGAATAAGTTTTTTTTGATAATTTTACTGGTGTTTATTATTTGCTGCCGGCTTTTTGCACAGCAGCTTATTGTCGTAGTCGCGCCCTTTGAGATTAGAGCGGGATTTTCACAAAGTGAAGCTGAAGTTATTGAATACTTGTTTATAAATGAATTAGCTAAATCTGATATTATCAGAGTATTAGACCAAAGCGATGTTATGTATAGAGAAGTTTTAAGGCGCATGGAATTTGAGCTTTCTGACTGGTCAAACCCGAATAAAGTAGCTGAGTTTGGAAGAGCGTTAAACGCTAATGCTGTAGTACTGGGACGAATGATGATGCTTAGTAATGAACGCATTATATCGGTGCGAATAAATGATTTAAACACTGAAATTCGAGCGGTAAATGATATGGTTGTTACTAATATCAGTGAAATACGCGGTTTGCTTCCCGCTTTTACCGCGGAAATTGTTAATAGACTGCCTAAACCTCCTGAGCCTGTTCAAATAGGATATAGATTGGGCGATACCGGACCTGGCGGCGGAATTGTATTTATAATAGAAGGAAATCGTCATTTAGAATACTATAAATTACCCGGCAGTTATACATGGAACGAAGCCAGAAATGCCGCGCCAAGATACAGAGGCGGCGGATTTAATAACTGGAGACTCCCGACGATTAATGAATTGAGATTTTTATTCGGTAATTTGAGAATGAACGCCCCCAGAGGTGATTTTTGGTCATCAGAATCAGCTCCCAGGGAAAGATTTAAAGCTATGGCAAGATCTTATCATCATTCTGCAGGCGTTGATACTACAGAAATAACATGGGATATGGATGTTTTAGTTGTTAGAATATTCTATAGATGATAACAAATTGTATAAACTTGATATTTTTTCTCATAAATTGTATAATATCCGTTATTGGTTTTTATTAAAAGAATTTACGCATTTGAAAATAATGCGTGGAGTATTAGATAAAATTAATTTTATAACTTGAGGAGTATAAAAAGTGAAAAAATATTTTTTATTTACATCAATTCTGTTATTTTTCATTTTGTTTATTTCTTGTGAAAAAGTTAACAAAACAGGTGATCTTACATGGACATTAAAAAATGGAACGCTTACTATAAGCGGTCAGGGAGCAATGCCAAATTATGCTGATGCTTATAATACTAATGACGCACCATGGGGTAAAAACGATAGATTGAATATTACAAATATTATAATAAATGAAGGAATAACAAATATAGGAGATAATGCTTTTATAAATCTTATTAATGTTGTAGCTGTTTCTTTACCTGATACATTAACAAATATCGGTAAGAATTCATTTAAAAATTGTTCCGGTTTAACGTTGATATCAATTCCAAACGGCGTAATTAATATTGGTGATTCTGCATTTCAAGGTTGTAATAATTTAATTCAAGTTATATTATCAAGCAGTCCATTAAATATTGATAAATCAGCCTTTGAAGATTGCGGTAAATTAATTCAAAAGAAGACTAGAAGGTACGCCATGGTATGATTGGCAACCTTAATGATGATTGGACAGTAGATTGGGTTGGATGCCAGAACCTAAAAATAGTTCAAACAGGCAGGTACAATAACTACATTACTGCCCGGGTAACAGGATGGCCCGGTGAATATGAACTGGAATTTTCAAATAATTCAAATATACCGCTTTTAATAGGCGGTTATGTTTATTTGGAGTTCCGCAGGGAATGGAGGCCTTTCACAACAGTTGTTGAAGCATACGGAAAAAACAGCGTTGGCAGCTTATTTTCCGGGAGTGTAACGAATTATGAAATTCACTTTGTGGAACAGCCTTGAGATTGATTAAGTAAGGATATTATTATGGATAAAAAAACTATGCGAGTTGTAAGTAGAATAGGTTTACTCTTAGTAATTATTGGATTTTTTATGCCCATTTCCTGTAATATGAATGGATTCCAATTGGCAAATTCTTTAGAAACTTTAAGCGGAACTACTTTATTAAGTCTGTCTTTATATGTCGTTTTTATCTTTTCCTGTTTTGGTATTATTTTGCCAATAGTTTATTTTTTTATTAAAAAACCTTACAGCATAAAAAACGATTGGGTTACAATAATTACAATAATTATTTCTTTTACTTTTTTTATATTATCATGTATCGGTAATGAGAGTAACTCCATCTTTAGGCTTCAATCAGGAGCATATATAATTATTATTGGTTTATTATTATCTTTAATTTGTTTGTTTTTTTATTCTTTTTCAATTAATAATAACATGAATATAAATATTCAAACTAACTATAAAAATAATTTTTGTAAACACTGCGGCAATAGATTACAGGAAAACGCAAACTTTTGTAAAAACTGCGGAAGTAAAATATAAAATGCTAGTAATGGTAAGGAGAAAATAATGTTTTGTGCAAACTGTGGAAAGGAAATTGAAAATGGTTCGACTTCGTGTTCATCATGTGGATGGACAGATACTTCTGTGACATCAGATACAAATGACGAAAGCTTAAATGATAATTTTAATCAATCTGGCTCTATAGAGGTAACTGGACTTAAAGCAAATATTAATGTAATAGAAAATATTATAAAATATAGAAAATACATTTTTGGGGTATTAGCAGTTATTGCATGTTGTATTATAGCGGCATTTTATTTTGATTTATCAAACTTGAATATTGATAGAAGACATGGAGAGTTTAAATATCAAAATGACGGAAGTGATGGAATTCGAATAACAGGCTACACAGGAAAAGGCGGACTTGTAACAATACCTTCAATGATAAAAGAAAAACCTATAACCTCAATTGGGAATGAAGCATTTATGGATAAAAAACTAACCGGTGTTATAATACCCAATAGCGTTATTGCGATTGGGAATATTTCGTTTTCAAATAATCAAATTAACAATATAATTATTCCTGATAGTGTTATAGCCATTGGCGATGAAGCATTCCGTAGCAATCGGCTAATCAGTATTACTTTAGGCGATAGTATAACATCAATTGGTATAAGTGTGTTTTCTTTTAATCAATTATCAAATATTAATATTCCGGACAGTGTAAAATCCATTGGAATTAATGCATTTTTTGATAATCAGTTAGTTAGCGTTAATATTGGTTCAAATGTGATATTGGAAAATAATGCAATAGGTTCTGGTTTTGAAGATGTATATAACCGCAGCAATAAGTTAGCTGGTACTTATACAAGAGATAACACACGCAGCACAAATTGGAGTGCTGCGTCAGTCAATATTAGCAGTGGTGATGAATATTTTAACAATAAAGACTATTACAATGCGATTTCTGAGTATACTACAGCGATCCAATTTGAGCCTAATAATGATTATCCGTATTTTCAAAGAGCCAGAGCATATCTTATTTTACAAGATTATGATCGCTCAATTACGGATAATACGCAAGTAATACGATTAAATCCAAATAATTCCAGCGCATATTTTAACATAGCTATTTCATATTGGAATAAAAATGATTTTCAACAGGCTATATTTAATATGACTCAGTCAATTCGACTAAATCCAAATGATGCAGGAGCATACGCTGCTCGCGGTGGTTTTTATATAAACATAAGAGATTTTACCCGGGCAATCGCCGACTTTGAAACAGCGTTACGCCTTGATCCTAATAATTCATACTATAGAGAAAGCTTAGATTATGTAAGACAAAGACGATGAATAATGGATTCATATAATAACTGTTACGCCATGCGAAAATTATTATTGATAGAATGATTTATAAAGAAGTATTTGTAATAAATAAATAAAAATATAAAATAATATAAATGAACGCAAATGTTGCCTGTCAAAACATCATCAACTTAAACCTCAGACCGAAGGTTTTTGGTTATATTTTGCACGAAGAACTTTTAAGTTTCTGTACAGACCGAAAATGAGTAACAGGAACTAATTGTTATAGTGCTGTGTATCTATTTGTTAGCGTGAAGGTAGCAGGTACTAAACTGATAATTCTCCACTTGCTGAAATAATGTTCTGTAACAATAAAATATATACAAATATTAACCATGAATTACACGAAAGAAGACGAAAAAACACAAAATAATATGAAAGAATTTTAAAAATTTCCTAACTTTCTATTAGTGTAGGTTCGTTTCGTACCGAAGGTGCGTATTCGTGCCCACACCGAAGGTGTTATTCGTGGTAAAAAAACAATCTTAACTACAAGTAAAATCCGCGGCTTATGTTCTAAATGGATAAAAATTCAAAACTTCGAATTTTATGTAAATTAGGTTTTTTTTAGTTGACATTACTTTATAGACAGAGATTAATTATGCATATATTTTATATCGAAAAATATAAAATTAATAATTAACAGCTTTTTCCTAGAAAGGAACTTGCCCACTTTTGATAATAGGTATATAACACCATTGTGAATAAAATATCAAACCATTAGACAAAAAATTGATATTATCTTCAGAAGTATTAAAAATATGAGATGATATTACTCCCTCCCAAGTACCATGCTGAAGATCACTAGGGATATTCTTTGTAAAAACGAGTTTCAATTTATTCCCATCACGAAGATAATTTCCTTCAAAATTACTAGATGGATCAGGATAATCTTGTAACGCTGTAATGTTATTATCAGAATCATAAACAGGATAGCGTATACTATTACCCCCACTTATTTCAAAATTATAATTACGAAAAAATATTCTGCATTGAAATATATTATCAGAAACAAATTCTAGTAATAATCTTTTTTCACCATTTGTCCAACACCAATGTGTACCTTTCAAAGTGCTAGGTGTTAATAAAAATGGTATCCAAGAAATAATTATTCCTGAAAATATAATATAAGCACCTGCCTGGAATAGATTAAAAGGAATAAAATTAAACTCGTTTACAACATTTACATTATCGTTTACATATTTTATTATAAAAGTAACGAATGCAGTTGTTATTAATAGAGAGACTACCCAATCAAATTCCTTTCTATAATTGATTTTCATTAATAATAATACTAGTAAAAATAAGCCAATACACGAAAAAATAAATGTGAGATATAAAGAAATACTTATTAAATTTGCTTCACCAAATGAACTAAAAGTTTTTGCTAGCTGAAAACCATTTAAATTACAGGAAACAGGTAAAAAAAATCCAATGAAAACTAAAAGAATACCTAATTTACTTAAAATTCGTAATTTTGTATTATAGTTCATATACTTTTCTCCTAAATATAAAATATTTTTATTGTTTGACCCAATCATTACTTGAGATGTTTGTTCGAGTGTATAAACCGTTTGCTTTGTTATTTATGGAATATATATTTGCAAAATTACCTGGAATAGCATTTTCGCTTATAATTACATTATTACCAATTGTAACGCTTAATAATGGATTGCCTTCAAAAGCCTTATCTTTTATTATGCGAACACTAGAAGGAAATATAATAGTATTAAGATTATTATTTGCAAATGAAGCTTCTCCTATATGATAGATACCTTCTGGTAAAAATAAATTTATTATTTCATTATCAAAAAATTGCTTGTCATAAATAGAATCAATATCTTCCGGAATTACAAAATATCGCTGGTTATTTATTATTTTCCATGGGTTATGATATTTCCATGGATCATAGGAAGTATCATGAATTTCATCATAAAAATCAGAAGCAGAAATAGGTGTAAAATTTTTAACTTGATTGTTAAATGTAACTGTTTCAGGATTTTTATTTTGAAAATAATTTGTAGTTGATGAATGATTGGAGTCAGATAAAACGATTGCTGTTTCAATATCACCTTCCTCTGTAGAAAATAAATAAAAAATTCTATCTGCAATGCTGCTGCCATCCAAACTATTTAGGGTAAGCAACTGCTCTCTAGTACCAAGAGCCTTGTCTTCTTCAAGGAACCTGCATTCAACTGCCATTACCAGTATCCTTGCGGCGCATTGTCTTTGATGAGCAAGTGACGCCGCATACTCGCCAAAGCCGCCGTCTTTCATGCCTTCTTCTAAAAAACAAACAAATTTATATTCATTCATAATCGAAGCAAGGTAATCTTCGTCGACAGGTTTTAGAAAACGCAGATTATAAAGCTCACAGGCGATATTTTTTTCTTTTAAAATGACGGCGGCTTCTTTTGCTTCGCGGTAAAGGCTGCCTGTGAACGCGATGCAGATTTCTTTTTCACTGCCTTTTGTAACCCAGACTCCGCGCCCGGTTTCTAAGGCTTGAGAAAAAGCTTCGGTCTCTTGCGGGCAATATGCCTTTGGATATCGAATAATTACCAGCCCCTGATTCCCGATTCCCGATTCCCGATCCCTATTTAATGACCAATCCAGCATATGTTCCATTTCATTGCCGCTTGCGGGCGCGAGTATTGTCATATTAGGCATACTGCGGAAAAACGCGATGTCAAAAAGCCCCTGATGAGTTTCGCCGTCGGCTCCTACAATGCCCGATCTATCCAGCGCGAAAATCACGGGCAGTTTTTGAAGAGCGGTGTCATGCAGTACCTGATCGACAGCGCGCTGCAAAAAGGTTGAGTAAACCGCGACAACAGGACGAAGACCGCGAGACGCGAGCCCTGCGGCGAATGTAACAGCGTGTTCCTCGGCGATTCCAACGTCAAAAAAGCGCCGCGGAAATTTTTTAGCAAACGCG
>Ga0209755_10006053_pt1 | contig 13530 bp, 11 predicted proteins | sample TergutCo191P1_FD_187301 | JGI IMG/M metagenome (GOLD analysis project Ga0209755, IMG submission 187301) | Cornitermes sp. P1 segment gut microbial communities from Petit-Saut dam, French Guiana - Co191P1 (SPAdes) (version 2) | ecosystem: Host-associated > Arthropoda: Insects > Digestive system... | reverse complement strand
GGTAAAGCGGCCAACGTGTGGCACTAACAACCCACCTACATATAGTGCCGAGGTTAAAGAAAGAGCAGAACTATACTTCGTGGCCTGTTCTAGTGTGAACTTTACCTTTACCACGGGTTACAGCAACTGGAATTATCACAATCTGTGCACCACTCCTAATAAAATATCAGTTTCGCTGAAGAAAATTTGGTCTTGGGGAAATGATATGTGAATCTGCCATTTCTTACAAAAGCTTGAAATGATATAAATCAAGCTTCATATCAAATTTAAATTAATAAAAACTATATTTCAACCACTTAATTTCAGTGTGTCACCTCAGATACTGCCATGTCTTCCTTGATTAACTCAGTGTTATTTGTATTAAAATCAGATGAAATGTGCAGGATTAAAGTAGTGACTACCAACATCATCTGTATTCCATCACTGAAGTAGTTTCTGTGACTTGGATGTCTTAATTTAAAAATGAATACTGCACATCAGCATCATCATCATCCTTCCCAATAAACAACCATGAATAAATCTATATTTAAAAAATGGGACAAAATTTACACGTCCTTAACATTCTGTGAAAGTTGTAATTACGATACGCCCCTATATAATGCATGAGTTCAATGAATGACAATGTACAGTACCTGTCATCTTTATAAAATTTAGAAACAGTGCCCTGCATTAGTCTTCATAGATATGTGACAAATATATCTCAGATAACACACACTGTCCAACATCACTCTGATCTCATGAAAGTGCCACTGTCATAATCCTGTAGATAATCATAATTAGTTTCCAAATCTGCTCTGCGGATAAAATTTTTAATGATCAATATTACATTTTTGTAGCAATATCAATTATAAAATAAATGATGCATGCCAGTTTCTTAAAAAACATGGAAAGTACAGTGACAGTTTACACCTAAAAACTGAAGGCCACTGTTGAGTAGTTGGCTATCCTGCTTCATATAATGACCTGGGATCAAATCTCAGCTTGGAGACCGAATGGCCTGGGATTTTTACACTCTTTAAAAGTCCCTGCAGCATAATGTCAGCACAGTGTGAAAAAATTAGGCCACAACCTACTTCTGTCCACACCCTTTGCATTTCACTATTCACTTATCATCCTACCATTCAACACAAGTTAATCTGAGCTACTGGAAGCACCATTAAATAAATAAAATACACAAACAATTACAGAGTTTTGGTCTTTCAGAAGTGTATGCTGCATAATCTTTTCAAAGTCTGATTTTTTTTTAATTGTATGTCACAGAATTGTTTTGTGCCCATGTGAACAGTCACTGAAGACTGATAAATTCTGTGCATAAAGTGTCTGCCAACTGATATTTTGAAGTTCCACTAAAAGCACCTGTTCTGCTTAAATTTTATGTACTTGTGTTCCTCAAGAAGTGCTTAATGCATCTTACAAAAGTTAGGAAATGGGGTGTCCAAAGGGAAAACATCTCAATTTTATGTGTAACATTTTTTTTGTCTGTATGAACAAATGTGCCCATTACTGTTACACGCATGACTTTCCTCTAAAGAATGATCATGCAAAGGTGCCCAAAAAAATTTGCATGAACTGTGAAATAATTTAACTTTCATCATTCCAAGGAGTATATTATTATTATTATTATAATTATTACTACTACTACACAATTTTATGTTACCTCATGAGAACCCCATCACTTATGTTACATTAGAATGCCTGTATGTGTCTGAATTACTGTAATTTCAATTATGGCATACTCTGAGAACATGTGTTCATGGGGCAGAAGATGGTTTTTTATGCAGAAGGCTGTGAACATATTCTCAGTGCATATAGGCCATACTAGATGAGCATTATCATCTTATAAGAGTACAGTCCAAATAATAAAATTTCTGTAGTTACTTGTACTTCATTTCAGTAAATTATAGCAGAATCCTTTAGTCTGGCACCCACAGAATTAGACAGGCTTAAGATTATCAAATATTCTGTCTTATCAGCAGCCAACCCTCACAGAATGCACACTTATCAGCTGTTTTCTTTTCATCACAGACGGACTTAGCTTTTTCAGTTATCTTAGACTCAGTCACAGGGTTTCCTTTACAACACATTGCTGTAAACCACTATACATCTTGTCCAACTGTGCTAATTTAGGCTCTTTCAATAACTGGTGCTTGAAAAGGCCCTTCACACTTCCACTTGATGCCATAAGCAACCATAATTGGTCCTTTTGTTTCTTTGTATCATATACAGTTGACAATATAATGTTGTATGAAGTCATAACCATACTTCAGCTTCACCACTTTCAAACCTCGTAATTATTTCAAGTTTCTGAGGTATCATCAATGTTGTGTGTTTTCTCTTACCAACAGCACCTCGTTTACTCATCTTGGGATCTTGTAAAGCCATTATTACAGCTCAGTGGGCTCAAAAAAAAAAAGTCCAAATATCATAAAGTCACAGAATAAGTTATCTACTGATGGCAAAAGTTCCAGTCAGATCATACATATCTGGTCTTGGGACTATTTTACTCAAGTGCTGCAGTATCAGGATTTCTGGATTTTCAGTAGCCGTATTAAAGGCATTTTACTGTATAATGCCAGCATCAGCTATGAAAATATATTTATTTTTTGCAACAAATTCAAGTTTTCAGTTAAAATGCCACACTGAGTGTTTATATGCAATACTTTCTGGGAAGTGAAATGAAACATCTTAGTCAACTGGACATTTAGCTTATGAAGAGGGAAACAAGACAGAATGCCCATTGTTGGTGGGGAAACCTGTTAGAAAGCAGTCATTTAGGAGACCGAGGAATTGGGGGAGGAAATTAATCCATCCTTATCCTTCCCTCATTTCAGGTAGCCTTCCCCAGAAACTTCCCTACAAAAATTGATTGTAATTTTTATCCTGATTTATGAAATAAGAAAAGTATTTTCACTGGTCTTTAAGTGCCAGCTGTGTATTTTGCAATTTCTGTATCATACAGTGTCATAGATGACAGCAGAACCACTTCATTCATAAAATGTAGCATGACTGCACATAGGTGCACTTGTGGATGTGACTGATTGTGTATCTTAGAGAACCAAAATGGAGAGTGCAAGCAACTGACTCCAGATCATATCCACAGACACCACAAAGGCTTTGGTATCAGCAGCCTTCAACTTTTGGATTCTGTTATTTTAGAAAGTAATTTGTAAACTGTGCAGAAAATAATGGGCATGTACTGATACTTTCTTCTATGTACATTGTTCAGTTCTTAAGGTGGTAATTTCACACATTAAGGACCTTTTATTTTGACACTTGTATGAGTTAATTTTAAATATTTAGCCCTCATCATTGAAAATATAAATTTTCATAGAAAACAGAATTTCAAGGCAATATTTCAACATTCCTGACACTAATGGGATTGGACATCCTGCATTATTGATAAAGGAAGTCTTGTGAACCAAAATTAATTTTGTGGTCATGCTATTATTGTTTGAAAGGTAACTGGACATAAGCTGTACACTGTGTGCGAGTTAAATCATATTTTCAATTTGACAAGCAAAACATGTTGGTGCACTGCTATTTTCAGTTTCCTTGTAACACATTTCATCATGAAATTTGGAACAACTTTTCCCATCATGTGTCAGATTCATTACAAAATGACATACAGGAGACAGATCCAGTGAATAGTACTTAATGCACAGTAAGTCTTTCATTTACACTCATGTTGAATTACTGTGTTTACATATGTTAACATATCACAGATACCAACCATCTGCACTCCACTAAAATTTTAGAGTTTGGACAACCTTGTTTTACGTCTGTAACAGCAAGAAGTTAACAGGCACTATGTTACTAACAAGGCTTTTAATTTTGAGTCATTTGTATAGTATGTGGCACAGAACAATTCAGATTTCTGACATTCTGGAACACTACTGATAGCAAACATTTGATAAATACCTATAGAGAAGTCAGATGCTTTCACCCTAGCCCCTACAAATTTTTAACATGTCTATTCTCAGCCATATCATGCTCCTTCTAAATTCAAATATTGGCAGTAAAACTTGCAATGCAGCAGTCAACTGATATTTTCCTACTTTACAAATAACAATTACATGCTGTTAAAAGACAAAAATGGTATCTACACAAACCAAAGGAATAAGTGACACATTTAAACTTCTTATCTCACATAATTCAGCTTCCAAACCATAGATCAAACATAACTGGAAAATTATAAATTATTCCATGTATTTGTCTGACGTCAGATTTGGAATATCATGGCCGTTATCTCAAAAATAACACATTGTGTGAAGGAAATGTACTAATATAAAATATTCGTTTTATTAATGGAATCCACTTCTGCCTGAAATTTTTCAGTCTACCCAGTATTTGTGAATACTCCCCACCCCTCCTCTACAAGCTTTTATTGCTCTGTTTGGTCTGACATTACAGCTGGTCATTAAATGTTAGTAAACAGTGCCAACATGGCATCCCAGACAACCTGAATCTTCATGCTGAAATTATTTTGGTGTGGTTTTAGACGTAATACTGTTTCATATATGGTCTGAATAATCCATTCCATCAAATATGTAAATGATTCTGGTTTCCTCTAAACTGAGACAAGATGGTAAATTGCACGTTTGTGTCAGCCAAGGCATTGGAAAGTGCACTAAACACCCTTACTTCAGGTCACATCAATTTTCTGGCCAGAAGTGAAGCCCCAGTTATGGGTCAAGAGTATAAAAGGGTGTTTTGTTTGTTAGTCACATGCTATTTTGCAAATATGTACCAAATTAACTCTTAAATCAAACCAATTATCCCAAAGGTTAACCACTTCCCATTATCACGCCTATATTTAATGTGTTAGTTTCATTCAAACTATGCCCAAAATTGCACGTTATGTCTCCTTGCAGAGTCCATTAGTTTTGTGTGATTTTAGCCCAAACTTGAACATATCAACATGTTGAATTTGAGAGTTCGAAATGTACACACAACATAAAAATTCTGGGGCACTTGTTCCTTTTTGTTTATCTTCTAAACTGTAAACTTGTGGAAAATTTATATTGAGCATAAAATGTGTTTCATTTATCTCTACAACTCTAGTTCAAAACATTTTTCAGTCTGATAAATACTTGGCAAGTTACACTCAAGATGGGCATAGGAACGCACACAGGTATTCATGTATAGTGTCTCTTTTTGTCTCATTTAATCCAAAACTGGAAACTGAAAAATGTTTATCTTTTGTTAAAGTAATTTATTTGTAGTAGGTAAAACCCCAAAATGTCCACATAAATTTCTGTTTCATAGTAATGACTAATGGGCCATTGAACCTAGGAGTATGAAGTGATGTGTGAAGGTGTAGAGTCATTCCAAAAAAATAAGGTAATGAACACTGGTGCCAAGAACTTCAATCAGACTTTAATGTGTACATGGCTGCCACATGGGCAGCAGATTATATGCATCACACTTCCACATAGTCAGCACTGGCTTTTAAGTATTTGTCCAACCTTCTTTATCATTGCATTCTGGCAAAGAAGAAATGGGGACCAAGTTGCTGTAGCCAGGACATGACAGCTGCTTCATGTCAGCGTATGTTGCAAATTAGTTGACAGCAAGGTACTTCTCAAGAGGTCCGAAGAAGTGATAATCACTGGGTGTTAGGTCAGGATGGCAGTGTAACCAGTCAAAAAGTCTGGTTGGCAGTATCAGACCCAGTAAAACCATCTCTTTGGACCCCTTAAGAAGGACCTGGCTGACAAGTGATTTGAAACAGATGCCAGTGTGAAGCAAGCTGTCACCTCATAGCTGCATGCACCTGACACCTACATCTTTAGTGCTGGAATAACAAACTTTGCTGCCACGGTGCGACAGATGCTGAAAAATCAACGGTTACAATGTCAAAGTCTGATGTGCACCAGCTGCTACCCATGTGCCACACATACATACATACATACATACATATATATATATAAATCTGAATAAAGTTCTTGGCATCAGAGTGTTTGTTACCTTAATTTATGAGACTTCCTTGTAGATTACATGCATTCTTACAATTTATGTGGGAAAAACTGTAGCAACAAATATGGTGAGAGTACAAAACCTATAAGTCATACCCAACAAATTTAACTTGCAATCTGTAATCTCACCCCACCCCCCCCTCCTCCACCACCACCAAAAAAATGACAACAATAATAATGACCACAACAACAGCAACAACGTACGTAACATACATTTGCAACCAGTAAACTAATTCTGACTCACATAGGACAGTCAGTGTGCTACCTACACATGTTTGTTCTTGAGCTAAACTGCATTTTATTGTACAATTATAAACATAAGCAATGCCAGATGTGAAAGCTTCAACGTCAGTATAGTAGATAGTAGGCTTTATGACTTTTTCCCAGAACTCCGATCAACTTTCATTATTATTAGTTCCTCGAATGAGGCAGGCCAGACAAACTCTCACCTAACTTCTCAGAAGACACAAAAACATAAGCATGTTTTATTCCCATTAGTCAGCTTAAACAAGTCTTTCACAACTGTCCTATCTCATCTTGAAACTGTACTTTCAATAAGGTAGTATACAACATTCTCACAACCATACTGTCTTCGCTTGAAATTGTGCTTGTGATAAGGCAGTATAAATCATTCTTATTTATGGCAGAAGCACCACATATAAAGTCGTTCTGCACCCCACCCAGCCTCCTGTTCAGAAACAAATGGGGGCCATTTTCTTGTTAGTTTTATTTATAAGCTGTCAGTTATTAGAAATGTTTAGTGCTGATTACAGAAGGAAGAAACTAATTCATTGGTAGAATAAATGAAGCTAACATTCCAAGTTAAGAATGCATAAAGCTTCGTATAAACCTACATGACATTGGGACAACTTAAATCCAAGTTAATATTTAACACAGTTTTACTTAGACCTTCAAGTACAATGACCAAGTGGTTGAACTATACTGTTTATGAATAATACTGTCATCTGGATGTGACACCATGTAGCAAGGTAGAAATTTAGTGATCTTTAAGAGGAACCTGGAGGCTCCATCATTATCTTGGTGAAGGATGAAGTAACACATTCATTGTAAGGTAGCTTTCACCAAGCTATTTAGCGCTGCATTACAGAAGACATTACTTTTCCTAGTCACTGCCGGAAAACCTCAAATCTAGCCCTGTTTAATGTTTCTACTGCAAAGAATTCCCAGTATAATATAGACAATTTTAATAGAATGTATTTACCACAATTACTGATGCCACATGTTTACCCTGTATGGTTTTCTTAGGGTATTCAGCATACTCCCTAGTCAGTGCTTGAATTATGGTTTTATTCCTTACTTTTAAGTTATTAAATATTGTTTTAAGTTAATACGTGGTAGTTCTAGACAAAGGCATATGCTGTGTGAGAATATAGCAGCTAAAAATCTGTATTTCTGATCCAGGATATCTGCAATGTGGGCATGTTCCAAAGCAGTGTTTTGTGTGTGTGGCACATGCAAGCCATACACAAATTTATATTTGTACTATGTGGTCTACCTAGTATCTCTGATTAATTTTCTGTCCTGACACATTTTTCTATATTTGAAAGGCTGAAATGGCTTTGCGGTCAGAGGGATTTGTGGACATCGACATTCACACACTGGAATCTGTTCTGGCCCGTGAGACTCTCAACTGTAAAGAGATGCATCTGTTTGAGGCAGCACTGAATTGGGCAGCTGCTGAATGTGGACGACGGGAATTGGAAGCAACTCCGCAAAACAAACGCAGCGTTCTGGGCAGTGCTTTGTACCTGGTGCGCATACCCACAATGAGTTTAGAGGAGTTTGCTAATGGAGCTGCACAACTAGGGATTCTTACACTACAAGAAACAATTGACATTTTCCTCCACTTTACAGCACATAACAAGCCACAGCTCAATTACCCCATAAAGTCACGTGCAGGCCTTAAACCTCAGGTACATAAACTGTAGTTTGTCACTTATAATTTTAGTCTCAAGATATTTAGAAAATTACCAAATTGTACATGATCCATACACATGTAAGAACTAGTTTTCTGTTTTTGGAAGTGAAGTTACTTAAATATCATTTTCTGTGTTTAACAGGTTTGCCACCGTTTCCAGTCGTGTGCATATCGAAGTAATCAGTGGCGTTATCGGGGACGTTGTGATAGCATTCAATTCAGCGTTGACAAAAGGATCTTCGTGGTTGGATTTGGATTGTATGGATCATCTGGAGGAGCTGCTGATTACAATGTTAAAATTGAGCTAAAGCGTTTGGGTCGAGTCATGGCAGAAAACAACACAAAGTTCTTTTCAGATGGGTCAAGCAATACTTTCCATGTTTACTTCGAGCATCCTATTCAGATAGAGCCCGAATCTTTCTACACTGCATCAGCAATTCTAGATGGCAGTGAACTAAGCTACTTTGGTCAGGAAGGTATGAGTGAAGTGACTGTTGGGTGTGTAACCTTCCAGTTCCAATGTTCATCTGAAAGCACAAATGGGACAGGAGTCCAAGGTGGGCAGATACCTGAATTAATATTCTATGGCCCTTCTCCAGCTTCAGACGAACATTAATATCCATTAAACCTGAACATTTTAAAAACTGTAGTTTTTTTTCCTTCTCAAATGAGAAAAAAAAATTTTGGACTACTGATGGCCAACAAAACACATATTATGGGCCCATAAAACTCTAACGTTTGTCCAAGCCACAAGGTACAGCTCTTGCCTACTACCTGATGTGAGAACAATGAGGCATTATAGCATCAGAACATCAGTGGTGCCCTGTTCATTGGTGTTCTCTGTGTTTCAGAACTGTACCATACTGACTCAGAATATGCTGTTACAGTTAATGTGTGAAACTGTTAAAACAATGAAAAGAGTGTGTTGCCATTTCAGGTAGTGCAACAGTTGGCAAGGGTAAAATTTTGACACACATTGGCTTGATATGCTGAGCCTGATCGCTCACAGTTATTTCTGCAAACTTTCTGTGTGCAGCTTATACAGGGACTGTCTCTCTACATTCCATCTTTGACATATAATGTTCTGTAGTGACAACTTCTTGAGTGCAGTCTCTAACCCATACAAAGTTCTACATTTGTATAGAACTTGGTATGACAAAGTGTGCATTACAAATATATACATTAGAATCCCACTTTCAGGTCTCTCAGTGTACGATTTTCCTCAGTTTAGATTCATTTTTTATGTTGCCAGCCAAACCCCCACTATACACTATGTGTAATATTACTTCATTTTAGGCATTTCTCAAATTTATGACATGAGAATACAGTCTGCACACCAGTTTAGAGCCTCGGTTTTACTTACAACTTTGGAATTTTGGTTGCACAAATAATAATGTGATTATGCACAACGAACACGCAGCAACAGAAACAACAGTGGACTATTGCAGCAGTGTGTTGTCAATTCTCAGAAGTTAAGCTATGCATGACTGGTTAAAACCCCCATGGCAAGATCCATTACATATACACATGTTTCTGCTATGAGATGTTCATGAAATTGTGGATGTAAGCTATCTTATGACTGGTTTGTCATACACTGTGCTGACAGAACAGTAGACTCACATTAGCAACTATAATTTTAATTTATTTTAGATCTGCCTCTTTTGGGATTTTGTGCAGTGTAGTGTGGTAGTTCCATACCGATGTTTTGGAACAACCTGTCAGTCCCATCTTCAAGGGTCAAGCAGCTTATTTTTCAAGTTCTTTGATTTATGTCCCATAAAATAAATATAAAATGTACTGAAGCAAAGTGCCACAGGGTTTAAATTTGGAGTATAACCAGAGTATTAATTTTCTATTGGATTCTAACCCAATCCCCATTTAAGATTTCACATGGTTAGAGGCAAAAAAAAGCTTAGTTTCCTTTATGAATCTTTAGTGGGGGTTCTACTGTGTGTGTGTGTGTGTGTGTGTGTGTGTGTGTGTGTATGCACTTGTGTCAATTTATATGCATAGTCATTGTACTTTTTCTTGTGTTGAAACATATGCTTATTCATCTAAAGCATTCATAGTTGTGATGTTAGTAGTCCTGGATGAGCATTCATTTGATTGATGACACTTTGTAAGAATCTTGAAGTAGTTTTCTACTATACAAAAAACTATTCAGCAGAATAGGAAGATTTGAAAACTGTTTTAAAATATTTCATATAGTCATTTGAATAGTTTCATTCCTCAAGTAGAATGGTTTCTAATTCAATAAATTTGCCTTTCTAAAGCATGCAGAACATGTATACAATTTGATATGGAATGAGGAAGTCACAAAAAAAGGCACCCTTCATAAAATTTGACTTACATAAAGAACAGTAGTATAATGTACGATATTGGCTTGAATGATCAGTGTTTAAAACAATGTGCTATAAGAAGTATGCACATTAAAATTTATACACATTTTTGAAAATATGGAACAGTGTCACATAAAGAATGCATACTTAAATGCAAATCATTATGTCATGCAGTTTAATGTAATCACTGTAAATGAGTTGTGTATTTTGTTATAAGTTACTTTCATTAGGGAAGAAAGACAGTCCTGCCAATTCCTTCTAAGTCACACAGGATCTTACATCATTTATAGAAACATTATAAACAGATAAGGCACAGGAATATCAGCTGCATACTCATGTTAATCTACATAAATAGCTCGCCTTCGTGGTCAAATAATGAATCAATCTTGTCTATATATTAAAAAGATGAATTCTCTTCATCACCATATACCACTATTTATCCTAGTATCAGTTTGCATTAGGACAAGATGAACAGTATAGATCAAATTACTGATTGGTAATTAGTAGCAACAGATCATGGGGGTGTGGTTATTACAGCCATGGAGACTAGTCCCTTTACAGATCATAAAGAGGTATGGGGAGGAACATACTCAATTCCTTTTGGTTGTGAGACATGTATTACGCTAATAAAGAGACAGAAAATTTACCAGTCTGAACACAGACCATGAATGTCACTGTAATATAGTCACTTACATCACAGAATTATATGCCCATTTGTCCAGGCAAGATGTACATCATAAACAAATATGCATTCATGTGTCTCCATAAGATAATTATATACTTTCTGAATACTATAGTATAATGTAGTCAATAAGTGATAAAACGAGATTGGCCAGTTTCTATTGAACTGCTTTATGTGTTTCTGTCTGCTCTGCATTTAAATTTGTATCGTTATGTATAGTTCTGTCAGTTTCTCTTTCTTCAGTTGTTTCAACATTCTGTTTCAAGTGATATATTTTCATCTCAGGTTTGTCTATAAGAAGGGTAAAATGTTCCCCATATTAATGTATGACAAACAAGTTGAATTTTAAACCTGATAAATGAGTTTTACTATCTCCCATCTTTTCATTGTCTGTGTAAATGAAATGATCAGGGTAAAAACATAGCAACTTTCTGTCCAGTGCACATAATTCATATAAACTGTACGTACTGTAATTCTCTCTTCTCATATGCATGTACTGAAGATGAGGAGTTGAAATAAAAGTGACTCCTTCATGCCTTCTGTTATGTATTTAAAAAAAAACAACTTCCTTTACAAAGTCTATGAGTACTGAAGGTAACAGAAGGTACCTGCAATTTCAAAATTCACTAGTTTCCTGCTCCTACCTTCCAATTACTGTAGTTACTTAGAACTGCAAGGTGAGAGGTTTTCACATCTGTGTGGCTGAAGGCTAATACTCTTTAATTAGAATTGTTCACTTCACAAAGTAAGCTACGAATATAAGGAAAAGGAATTGATTAATAATTTTGTAATGTACTGTTCAGTTCAGAATATTTTACCTTCCCCTGTTTTATCTGAAAACATAAACATTAAAATACCCAAATGTATAATTTTGGCTGTTCTGTTTCATATGCATGTGAATGTGTGTGTGTGTGAGACAGCAAGGCTCTAAGGAGAAAACTTGAACCTAAGAGGGAAGAAGTAACAGAAGACTGGAGGAAACCACATAATGAGCTTAATGAACTTCATGATTTTCACTCCTCACCAAATATGGTACTAGGATGCTCAATCAAGAATGACTAGATGGGTAGGACATGTGGAATACATGGCAGAGAACAGCTATGCAAACATGGTTTTTGTGGAAAAACATGAAGGAAAGGGATCACCTAAAAGACCTAGGAAGGATAATATTAACATTTATGGTAAACAAATAGGATTAGTAGACTTACTTCGCCTGGTTGGGTTTAGAGACCTGTGGCAGGTTCTTCCAAATACAGGAATGAGACTTTGGATTCCCTGAAGTGCAGGAAATATGACTGACTGAGCAACTGTTCGCTTCCCAAGGGGACAGTACTCCATGGAGTGGTTTCATTAGTTTTGAATTATATATTAAAATCATGCTGACCATTATCTGGATTGGTACAACTAATTACTTGTCCTGTACTTTACATTTTCACCACCATGATAAGCATTAACATTTTATTACTTCAGATGTAATTACTTTATTAAGTAATTACTTTATTAAGTAATTACTTTAGTAAAGGTTATAAAATTAGAGCCATCATAGCTTTGTTTTGTCTCCAGTGTCACTACATCCATGAGCAAGTACCACCCAACCTTCAGTCAAACAGATAGTGGGGACTGTTGTCCACAGATTGCACAAACATGATGATGATACCTCACCTAAAGCCACAATTAAGACTGTGTCGGGTTTTACCACCATGCCCTCTGTGTGCCTTTATTTCATACTGTAACGCACAGAGATAAACTTATCTTAAATGTCATGTATGATGTACTGAAAGCAGTTTACGCATACAAGTTCGGTGCCTGTTCTCAAAAAGAAATGACACCTTGTTACTGTGTAATCATTTATAATCATTAATTCCATTTGTGACAAATATTCAATCTGGCAGTCATCACATGCTGTAATTTTAAAATATTAATGCAAAAATACAGACTTTTTTCTTCATAAATTTGTATTCTACTGTTGTTCTTCTAGCAACTCTTTCAACATGCACAGGACAAATTTTCCTTGGACATGTAGATATTCGTTTGGGCTAATCTACACAATACTCAGCATAGAAGCCAAACTTTATTCCACCCGATGGCTTTGCCAGTGATATGTCTACTCAACATTCACCGTAATTCACAGTCACAGGATTGCAAATGCCTAGCGAACAAAACTTTTTAGTGCTGAGATTTTCCACTGCTGGAGATGAGCAACTCTATCCCTCAATTACTGTTCAACTCAAGTTACAAACAGACACAAACAAACTAACTACTCTCAAAGATTCTAGACACCAAGACAAAATTTCTATACAACATGATACCAGGGATTTCCTGAGCTCCAAGATATGGTAACATTACATCCATCTGCTAAATATTTTAAGCGACATGAAAAGGACACACAATTTATAGACTTACGTAACTTACAAAACTTGATTTCATGACTCCTGTACTGTATCAGTCACAATTATACTCATGTTTGAGATTACCATATAATACAATTATATCAAAGCTGTGATGAAAGTTGATAGTTCAGTGTAAAAGCTGAAGAGTATTCTTTTCTGAATGTTTCCTTGTAGCAGATCAAATACTCCTCAGTGGATAGAAATT
>Ga0209755_10006052_pt1 | contig 13532 bp, 7 predicted proteins | sample TergutCo191P1_FD_187301 | JGI IMG/M metagenome (GOLD analysis project Ga0209755, IMG submission 187301) | Cornitermes sp. P1 segment gut microbial communities from Petit-Saut dam, French Guiana - Co191P1 (SPAdes) (version 2) | ecosystem: Host-associated > Arthropoda: Insects > Digestive system >... | reverse complement strand
GGCGGCAACCCAGGCACAAGTGATTCGCTGGGATTACCTTTCTGCTCAGAGATACTATTTCCCAAATCAAGCAATTCTTCCGTGGAATAACTCAGCAGTACCACCAGCAGCAGCATTGCCGCCTGCTGAAATGTTTGAACCTAGAATTCCCGTTGAGCCAATATTTGCCGACCACCAATTCGGCAGGCTGGAGTTTGGTCAACGCGCCCCCCATGATCAGACAAGATTTATTTCCGTACAAAATATGCTAAGCACTACTCCTAATAGTGGTGATAACACAATAAACCCAACAGGTGGGCAGATTAGAATACGTGATGGTAACACCAACCAGCATCCCGCTGTTACGAACATAAATCTTGCAAGCGGAACTACAGTTCCTAATGACACAACAATAAGCTTTGATCATCCGGAAATGTTCTTCCAAGGTGGAGGTTTCATTCACTTTACTACAGATGGTAGCATCCCGACAGAAGAATCAGCACTTTATCACTGGCAACCACAGCAAGGTCCGCCCGGCCAGCGTTTTAACCCTGTCATAAGAGCTGCTGATGCAGATCAAAATGGTAGAGTAACACTCAATACAAGAGTGTTTGGCTGGCGCAATATGCCCAGTGATGTTTCAACATTTCACTTCTATATTGAAGACTTTGAATATGGCCATGGCACAGTTGGTGATGCAACCGCAGCATCAGCTGAGTTTTCAGTAGCAGGTGCAGTTGAAGTTCATGGTTATTTCACTCTTAACTATCTGAAAAACATGGCCATTACTCGTGAAAATGTGCCTTTTGTTCACAGAAATGCTGCAACTCCACCAACTATCGCTACAGAGCTGATTACAGGCTTTAGGCTGTCAGAGTTTTTTACAGAAGTTATGGAGCTTGCTCCAAATGCAGAAAGTGTAACTATTACACCTCTCACCGGAAACCCTCGCACGTTATATCTAAATGATGAGCCCGGCGGAATATTCTCAACAGATATTCATGGCGAGCAAATAATGATTTTCTTTGAGGACGGCTCAAACACAGGACTGCGGCTTGCAATTGGTCAAACAGGACCTGAGCACGCAAATCGCGGTCAGTGGACAAACCATGTCAGAAGCATCGTTGTAAACGAAGCCGAAGATGATGACCCGGGCAATGGAAATGATATTCCCGACTATGTTCTTTTTGAAATTATAGATCGCCGTGGAGGCGGTGAAACTGTAATTTTTGTTACAGAAGAAATGGCTGCAGCAGCAACACCTGACGCTACCTTTAACTATACAAGTGTAAATCTGGCAGGTACACGCTCGCTACATGAAAATTCAAGCGGTCCGGAGCTTATAACTCTATTTGAAAATCTGGGAATTACTCTTGCAGATGACAACCATCTGGTATTTCGTGCATTTGACAATTTTGAAATGACAATGCGCTGGGATTGGCTTACAGCCCAAAGATACTATTTCCCAAATCAGAGAATGGATGCGCAGGCAGCTACTTGGAACCCTGCAAATCCACCTGCAATAATGTTTGAAGGCAGAGTAATTGTACCCACAATACTCGCAACACAACAATATGGCAGACTGATGTTTGGCCAACTTGCACCACATGAACAAGCAAACAATCTATCTGTGCGCAGTATGTTCACAGACCCACATTTTCCAAGAGCCGGCCAACCTGACTGGCATAGACATGGACGAATTACAATAACAAATGGAAACGATTTCCAATTTGAGCCCGCGGTAACAACCAGCCCGGCAAGTGGCTCAACTGTGCGCGCCGACACTGAGGTTACTTTCACACACCCACCCTTTGCAAGTGTGGCACAAGGCTTTGTACATTTTACAACAGATGGTACACTACCAACCCAAAACTCTCCTCTGTATAACCACAACATGAACGGCATGGGCAATCTTCTAAGACCTGTAATAAGAGCAGAAGATGCTGATGCAACCGGCAGAGTTACATTAAATGTACTTGTTTTTGGACATGCCAGACGCACAAGTGACTTAGCGACATTTTATTTCTATATTGATGAAACAGGACTTGGTGATGCCACACCTGACACTGCTGCACTATCTGTCACAGGTGCAGTTATCAGGGACGGATTTTTCAGCCTTGACTATCTAAGGGAACTTGACTTTATACAAGATCGCACATTTACTACTCTAAATAACGCAGGTACAATTGGAACAAGAACGGTTACAGGATTTGACATTTCAGATTTGCTTCTTCAAAAAATGGAACTGATGCCTGCTGCATATTCAGTTACCATAGTCCCTGCCACCGGAAATCCAAGGACACTCTATTTAGACAGCACTGATCTTGGCATATTCTGGGAAGATATTGAAAACAATCGTATCATGATCTTCTTTGAATCCTCCTCAAGTACCGGACTGAGACTTGCTGTAGGGCAAACAGATCCAACTCATGCAAACAATGGTTTGTGGACAAACAATGTCAGAGAAATTATAGTAAATGCACAAGCTCCGGATCATCCATACGTAGGTGACAGTACCCCTGACGATGCAGATCTTTTCGTCACAGGTGCAGTATTCCAACATGGATATTTCAGTATGGCATATCTGCTGGATATGGGTATCTTACAGACTGCTACTTTCGTGCATAGAAATGCAGGTGGTACGGTAGGCACAGAAACGCTGACTGGTATCCCCATTTCCGCTCTTCTCACCGAAGTAATTGAGATGTTCCCAGGTGCACATAGCGTGACTTTCAGAACAGACAACGGTGGTGGCGAGCGTACATTTAATCTGGATGACGAACAATACGGTGTTTTTTGGACTGACATGAGCGGCAATCAAATGATGATTTACTTCGACTCAGCATCACGTACTGGCTTGCGCCTTGCAATCGGTCAAGCAAGTCCGGATCATATAAACCGTCATCTGTGGGTTAACCACATTATAGGTATCTCGGTAAACATTGACAACGACGACGTTTTGATGGAAATCTTTGACCGCCGCGGCGGACAAAACGTCAGACATGTTGTAACACAAGAAGTCTGGGATAGCGCACTTGCACTTGGTTCCGGCAATGCATATACCTTTACGGCTGTAAACTCTGGTGGATTTAGGCTGCTTCAAGAAAATGTCAGAGGACCGGAACTTGAGCATCTGCTGGGAGAGCTTGGCATCGCCATGCAGGGGCGCAATCAACTTGAGGTTATAGGCTTTGATAACTTCGGTCAGAGAATGCGCTGGGATTATTTGATGGAAGATCGTTACTACTTCCCTAACCAGCGTGCAGATGCGGGGCATCCTTGGCACTCAGGTATGCCGCCTGCAATAATGTGGGAAGACGCTGTCAGAGTTCCGACCATCATAACAAACACAGTTGCAAACGGAAGGTTGCTATTAGGTCACCGCGCTCCACATGAAGCATGTAACTGCCTATTTGTGTTTAATCTTCTTACAGACCCACATTATCCAACTCCGGGTTGGGCAAGAAATGGGCGCATAATTATTACAGAAGGAAATGACAATACTTTCCCTGCTGTAACAGGCGTATCACCATTTTCCGGCTCAACAGTGGCTGAGGGCACGGCAATTACATTTACAAATCCTCTCTTTACTCACCATACGCATGGATTTGTACATTATACAACCGACGGCTCAGAGCCCACATTCCACTCAGCACTATATAACTACTCAATGCATGGCAATAGAGTGTTTAATCCAATCATCAGAGCGGAAGATGCTGATGCAAATGGGCGTGTAACAGTAAACGTAAGGGTATTCGGCTCTGCAAGAGTTCCGGGACCGATATCCACATTCTATTTCTATCTTGAAGATGGACCTGTTGGCCCTCCGGGCGATGCCACAGCTGATACAGCAGATTTTTCTGTAGTTGGAGCTGTACGCTATCACGGATACTTCACATTAGGCTATCTTGAAAACAAAGGCATTGTTCGTGAAGATGTTTCGTTTAGACGTATAAATGCTGCAGGTACTGAGTCTTGGCAAACTGTAACCGGAATCAGGCTCTCGGAGCTATTGCTGCAAACAATGACACTGGATCCGGATGCATATAGCATAACCATCGTGCCCACAACAGGCACTGCCAGACCTACATTTTATCTAAATGATGAAGCTCTAGGCGTATTTTCTACCGACATTCAAGGTCATCAAAAGATGATATTCTTTGACTCGGGTTCAAACACAGGTCTAAGACTTGCAGTCGGACAAACAAGTCCCACACATGCAAATCTCGGTATGTGGACGAACAATGTTCAGCAAATCATCGTAAATGCTCCTGTACAACCAGATCCTACCCTTGAGAGCATTGCTGTGACAGCTGCGCCCACAAGAACTACCTTTACAGTTGGTGACACTCTTGACCTTGCGGGACTCGCAATAACCGCCACACTCAGCGACAATACCACAAGAGCAGCAACAGACTTTGCAACAAGTCCTGTAGCCGGTGCAGTTTTAAATACAGTAGGTACGCAAACCGTTACTGTAAGCTATACACTGGACGGTGTTACAAGAACAGCCACCTTTACTGTAACAGTTGAAGCAGTGCAAGTAACACCACCTGTGGTTCTCTTTGAAATCGTAGATCAGCGCGGCGCCACACCTGTTGTATTCCAAGTAACACAGGCTATGGCAGATGCCGCAACACCGGCTACAAGCTTTAACTTCACAAATGTAAATACGTTCGGCACACCGAGCAGAATTCCTAATGCAAGCGGTCCTGTTATCACAGATTTGTTCTCAGACCTTGGTATAACAGTAGGTGCCGGAGACATGGTAAGGTTCACTGCCAGAGATAATTTTACAGCACAAATGCGTTGGGATTACCTGACTCAAACTCGCTACTACTTCCCTAACATGATGACAGGCTTTGTAGCCGCAAATCCGCCTGCAAGTGCATTTGAAGGTCGGATAGAAGTTCCTGCAATAATTGCACTTAATAATTTACCAAGTCAGCAAGGCAGATTAATGCTTGGGCAAGTAGCACCTCATGAACAAATAAACCATCTGTTGGTTCACTCACTTGCGGCACAAGGTGATACAATGGGTAGAATTTTCATTACCTCCGCAACAAACGAAACATTCCAAACCGTGACAGCTGTTTACCCTGCTGCTGATTCTCTTGTCGCAATCGGTCAGACTATCACTTTCACTGCTCCAAACTTCTTCCACTCAAGTGATGGGTTTATACACTTCACTACAGACGGAAGCGTTCCGACACAAAACTCACCGCTATATAACTTCAACACATGGGGTGGCCCTGGTGGTGCAGTGTTCCACCCGGTCATCCGTGCAGAAGATTCCGATGCAAATGATGTTGTGACAGTAAGAGCAAGAGTCTTTGGTGCAAACAGGCAGCCTAGTGAAATTGCAACGTTCACATTTAGAATTGATGTAGAATTACCCTCACCCGGACCGGGCAATGGCGGAGGCGGAGGCGGAGTTACACCGCCGCCTCCACCGCAAGGCGATGCAGTTCTTGCCATATTTGATGGTACGACTCTTGTAAGAGAGTTTACACGAGCTCAACTTGATGCTATAAACACACTTTCACCAATTGCGTTTTCAGCAATGAACTCATGGCCAAGTCTGAGAACACATCATGCAGAAAACCCAGTTGACCTGATGCAACTTCTCAGAGGGATAAGTGGATTGTCCTTAAATGACAGCAGCGAAATAACATTCTTCGCCAGAGATGGCTTTAATGCAACGCTTCGTATAGGCGACCTGACCAGAACACGCTATACCTTTGAGGGTGGCTCACAAACAGCTGTTCCGGCTGTTCTTGACATTAGAAATAATGGTCCAAGACTCATTTTCGGACAACTTGCACAGCAAGAGCAGACAACACAAGCATTTGTTGAAATGATTGACCGCATTGTTATAGGCGGAGAAGTAGGCACTTTTGGTGTTCCTACTGTAACGCCTGCACCAGGGAGGGTTAATCAGGGTGACCCCATAAGACTTAACCTGCCGACCGGTTCCGGTGAAGCGAAAATTTACTTTACACTTGACGGAAGCACACCAACTGTCAGCAGCACAATGTTTAATGTTGTTTCAGAACGTTGGTTTGCACAGCAAAATATGACAGAACATCCACCGATACTTGCTCCAAGTGATGAAGAATTTACAATCACTGCAAGAATCATGGGTCTTGGCAGACATGATGGCGAAATCGTCAGATTTACATTTAACGCACCGGGCACTACAGCCGCACCACCTGTTGTTACCCCACCTGTTGGAGGTGGACAAGCTCCGACAACAGTTGTAGAAGCAGAAAATATACCGACAGGTACAGACCCTGTAGTAACATTCACTCAAAATCAGCTGAGAGATGCAATCACTGAGGCAGCTTCAGCAGATGGTAACAGAATGCTCGGATTAAATGTGGGTATTTCACAAAGCCTTAGATCACTTACAGTAAGAGTCCCGGCACCATCTATAGCGCAAATGATCGAAGTAAATCTCGAAGCACTATCCATATCAGGCTCTTTAGGTACAACAATCTATGATACAGCAGCACTGCGCTCAATGCATGGACAAGGTTCCGGCAGCTGGTTTTATAACATAATCCGTGCAGTTGATGTAGATGCACTTAATGCAAGCCAGAGAGCAGTAGTTGGTGATAGATCAGTATATCAAGTAAGCCTCCTGAGAGACGGATTTGAAATTACCAATCTTGATGACGGACGTGTCACAATTCGCCTAAGCTATGAACTCAGTGCAGGCCAAAGAGCACAAGATGTAGTTGTCTGGATACTGGGCGAAGATGGAACACTAACACCTGTAGGAAGCACCTACAATACGGTAGAACAGTTTATAGAGTTTACTCTAAGTAACCTTGGAATGTTCGTAATTGGTTATGATACAGTAGCTGAAACCCTGTGGAATCCTTTTGTTGACGTAAATGATAGTAACTGGTTTTATGACTACATCCGCTTCGTTTTCGAAAAAGGACTAAAGAGAGGTATTTCTGATACTGAGTTTAGACCAAACGCAAATCTTTCACGTGCCATGGTTGTAACAGTGCTGTGGCGACAGGCAGGAGAACCCACAAGCACCTACAATATGAACTTTAGCGATGTTGCGGGCGGCACTTGGTATACTGATGCTGTACACTGGGCGGCAGAGCATGGGGTTGTTCTTGGCTTTGGAGATGGTAGGTTCGAGCCACATGATTATATAACCAGAGCGCATCTTACAATGATTTTGACGCGCTATGCTGACTTTGCAGAAATAGAATTACCTGAAACTAGGGAATTTGAAGCTTTTTATGATGCAAACACAATTGCGTCCTACGCTTCCGAAGCGGTAGAGCGTGCATTTCTCGCCGGAATCATAAACGGCAGAGCAGGCAACATGTTCGACCCAGCAGGCAACGCAACCAGAGCAGAATTTTCTGCAATGCTGTACAGGTTTTTGGGGTAAGTTAACCTGACAACCAAAATACAGGCGGTTATCCAAAATCGGATAGCCGCCTTGTTTTTATGGGTATGCGTCCCACTAAATTTTATTATTCAAAACCTCACACAATATTCTTCCGCTTGCGGATATCTTCGCCTCTAAATGTCAGAATCTGATATTCTCCTTCAAGTCGTGACATTATCTGTTGCGAATACTGAGTTCTAAGCTCTTCTAGAGTCAGATTTGAGCTTACTATGGTCTTGCTTCCTGTGATAAGTCTGGTGTTTACCACCTCATAAAGAGCACTGACCACAAAAGCATTTGTCATTTCAGTACCCAAGTCATCAATTATGAGAAGGTCGCATTTGAGATATCGCTTAACTTCATTGCGGGCTTCTTCTATATTGTCGGTACGTCCAAACTTCGCATCTTCAAATTTTGAAAACATAGATGCCGCCGTGTCATACACAACTGAATATCCATTTTCTGCAACGTCTCTGGCAATACATGCCGACAAGAAAGTTTTTCCCAAACCTGGCTTTCCTATAAAGAACAGGTTTTCAGACTTGCATCCGAATTTTCGTGCATAATCTACGCAGGTTTCGAAGATAAATTCCATCTTTCTGCGTGGAGTCATTTCCTCGCCCGATGTTGTTTCATCATAATATGACAGGTCAAAGCTGTCAAATGTTTCATCACCCAATTTGAGTAAACTGCTTAGCGACTGCCGCAGCTCATATTTATATATCTCAACAAGGCAATTGCAAAGTGTGTTGCCTATATACCCACTATCATTGCAAATGTGGCACATAGGTTTATCGTCAAGATAATCCTCAGCCAAGCCCGCTTTCCTCAGTTCCCCTGCACGCTCCTCTTGAAGCGCTAGGTTTCTGAGCCTAATATCTTCTGTTTCCTCACCTAATTCCACGCCAAGTGCAATCCCAACCAAATCCGACATAGTTTCTCTAATCGCATTATCCAAAATTCTTATGCGCGGAGCTATTAGATAAGCATTTTGTAGGCGCTTTTCGTATCGGGCTTCTCTTTTTTTGCGACTTTCCTCCAAGGAAGCCTTTGCCTTGGCTAGAATTTTTCCGTCGATTGCCATAAATGGACATCACCTTTCGCAATTTCGGGCGTATTCCCGATTAATCTTCTTTGCCTAGCATTCGTCGCATCCTCGCAACCTCTTCCAAATCAGATGAGTTAAACTTCTGCCCTGATGGTTTCTTTTGTAAATTTGACCTCTTATCATTCAGGCTGTCTTTTTTTATTATCTCATCTGCTGTATGCAAACCCTTGTCATACCAACTGCTTATTATTTTGTCCATATATCTCCAGGCAAGCTTTCCCGTCTGCATGACGGTTCTGTCATAAGCAATCTCTACAGCATCAGGACCAAAATTCATATCAATCCAACCGTCCACATACCTCTTCTCAGATTCAGACAGCTCTCTATTTCTAATTTGAAGAGAATCTTTAATCTTACCTCTGGCACTCCTACGGGCTTCAAGCTCTTTTAGGTATTTTTCTGCGCAATCAAGGGTTACAATGCCTTCACGCTCCCATGTGTATGCCGCTTTTTCAATATATCGAATCGATGGCATGCGCCCATTGCTCCTACCTCTGCTTTCCGTGATGCAGTGTGTAACAAGATGCAAAATCACTTCAGGCTCCATGCGTAAATTGTCATATATACCGAAGAGCCTGAGCAGCTCATCAGGCGTAAGAATCTTTCCAAGACTTCTTTGTGTCTCCTCAACTAACAAAGAAAAAACCGAGCCTGACTCAAGCTCCTGCTTCATTTCATCGACTGCCTGTGCTCTGATATCTTCATCGGACAAGTCCGGCGGTTGCATGTCTGATTGTCTTGAAAATTCTGCACTGCTGCTGATGTTTTTTGGAACAACATGAGTGTTATCGTTTTGCTCATCAGTAATTTGAACAAGTCCTAAACGGGCAAGGAGCGACATCGACGAAGCTATTTCATCGCTGCTTTTCCCAAGTGCCATGGCCGCAACAGATGATGAGTTTTGCCCATGAGTCCTTAGTATATACAGATATAAAAGCACAGCATCACCATCGCCTGTGCGTATAAGTTTATCGATAGTCTGCCCGGTGAGAGTTACAGTCTCAGTACCGGGCAGTTTAAATCTAACGTCTGGCATTTTTGTCCTCACAAGCTACCGGAAGACGGCAATTGTAATAGATCGAAATAATGTGTGTTGTACACATTTGCTTATCTATCATCTAAATAAGCGAAATTATTTGCCTTTGACTTTTTCAATCAAGTCTTTAAGCACATCTTCCATATCAGGGTGTCCTATTTCCTGTAGCTCATAAGCAACCCGGGTATGTGGTTTGCTGATATTTATTACACGACCTAAATCAATCGGTGTTGCAATAATCACGCTGTCGCAATCGGTGTTGTCAATCGTCGCTTGCAGGTCTCTCATCTGCTCTTCACCATAGCCCATTGCCGGAAGAAGATTTCCAATGTTCGGGTAAATGCTGAATGTCTCTGCAATTTTTCCTACTGCATATGGCCTTGGGTCTACTATTTCAGCCGCACCAAAACGCTTTGCCGCAACAATACCGGCACCTATTTTCATATCACCGTGTGTGAGAGTTGGACCGTCCTCTATAACTAAGACACGCTTGCCTTTTATTACCTCGGCATTATCAACGCTGATTGTAGATGCCGCATCAACTACCAATGCATTTGGGTTAACCTTTTCGATATTTTCTCTAACAGCCAGAATATTTTCAAAGTCAGAGCTATCTATCTTGTTAATAACAACCACATCCGCAAGGCGCAGTGTTACTTCACCGGGATAGTATGTGAGTTCATGGCCCGGGCGGTGAGGATCAGTTACTGTGATCATAAGGTCAGGCTTGTAAAATGGGAAGTCATTATTGCCGCCGTCCCATAGTATTACATCACAGCCATCTGGGTCATTTTCTGCGGCTCTAAGGATAGCTTCATAGTCTACTCCTGCATAGATAACATTTCCGCGCGCTATGTGAGGTTCATATTCTTCCATTTCTTCAATCGTACATTTATGATTTTCAAGGTCTTCGATTGTAGCAAAACGTTGAACCTTTTGCGCTTCTAGGTCACCATATGGCATTGGGTGGCGAATTGCAATAACTTTAAGCCCTTCTGCCATGAGAATTTCAGCCACACGGCGTGAGGTCTGGCTCTTACCGCAGCCTGTGCGGACGGCACCAACTGCGACTACAGGCTTTGTGCTTTTGATCATTGTATTTTTATGTCCGAGCATTGAAAAGGTCGCGCCTGCCGCATTAACTTTTGCGCCCAAGCTCATGACATAGTTATATGGAACATCACTATATGAAAAGACACATGCATCAGCATCAAGTTCCTTAATAATTGTTTCAAGCTCCGATTGTTCATAAATTGGAATTCCGTCAGGATAAAGCTTTCCTGCAAGTGATGCCGGATATTTACGTCCGGCAATATCAGGTATCTGCGCCGCTGTGAACGCAACGACATTATAGTCAGGATTGTCTCTGTAGAAAACATTAAAATTGTGAAAATCTCTTCCAGCTGCGCCGATGATTATTATTCTGCGTTGTGACATAAATATAACATCCTCTCTTTTTGAAAAACTTCGACTAGGGTGTGTATGCAAACTCTGCGTCTGACAGATTGGTTTGTATTTATTCGCCAATCAAGGCAATTTTCCGCAGGAATACATCCGTCTTTCAAGGAAAATTAACACAGAGTGGCGGAAAAAGACGCATCAAGATGGCGGGCGGGGAGTTTTCATACGCACCCTCAGTATATCAAATTTATATTAACTATTCAATTAGCATTTCGCCATTTGGTTTAATTATTTTGCTTTTTTGCTTTAAAAATTTCTCTATTTTATTCAATACATTGTATATAGCATTCTTGAAATAACCACGAAAATCACACTACATGGGCAAAAAGCCCTGTCATCATCAGAATACCAACTACTATCAAGAATATACCAGAAATCAGATTTATTACCTTATGATGCTTTTTGATCCAATTGAGTGTTGATTTGAGCTTATCAATCATAAGTGCACTGATAAAAAACGGCAGTCCCAGCCCCAGCGAGTAGAAAAGCAGTAGTACTGAGCCTTCTGCAATAGAACCTTGGTGCGCCGCCTTCATAAGCGCCGAGCCAAGAAAAGCGCCTGCACAAGGTGTCCACATAACGGCAAAAATCACACCGAAAATAATCGCTGAGAAAAATCCTGTTACCGGTTTGCTGACATCTCCACCTACACGGGCGTGGTTAAGTAGCTTAATATTTAATATTCCCAAATAATTAAGACCGAAAAGCACAACTATCAGACCCGCAACCAAATTGACAATTGTTGCATATCTACTCAAAAATCCGCCAACCAGTCCTGCAAATGCACCGAGTATTGTAAACACAACACTAAATCCAATTATAAAGCCCAGCGCACGCTTAACTGTTTGTGCTCTTTTTCGCTCTTCCCTGCCGCCTGCAAAGTACATAATGTACACTGGTAGCATGTGCAGTAAGCAGGGTGTCAAAAATGTAATTATCCCTTCAAAAAACGTCAAGACAAATTGCACCTTTGCTCCACCTCCCCAGTGTTTCCGCATCTTCATCGTTGAAGGCGGCCATCAGCCGCCTTCAACGCTTTTTATGCTTAATCTCTCGCATTCGCTTGCTTGCTAATTATACTACATAAAAACTTATGCCGCAAGCCCGAAAGTATAGTGAATTATTCTGGTAAATTCTATAGAAAAGCCTTGTAAATGCTTTATATATGTGCTACTCTTAGGTTGCTTTTTAGCAAGAGAACGTGACTTTTCCGCAAAGTCATTTTCACAAATATTGTTTTTGGTGGTGCAATAATGAATGTTTGGCATAATGTCAACCCCGAAAGAATAAAGCCGCATGATTTTCTTGGTGTTATCGAAATATCTGAAGGCTCAAAAATGAAGTACGAATTGGACAAAGAAACCGGAGCATTAATTTTAGACAGGGTGCTTTATACCAGTACCATTTATCCGGCAAATTATGGATTTATCCCCCGCACATTTGCTGATGACAGTGACCCGCTTGATATTCTCGTGCTATGCTCAGAGCGTATTTTGCCCATGTCGCTGGTGCGTTGTTATCCAATCGGCGCAATAATCATGAAAGATGGCGATTCAAGAGACGAAAAAATTATCTCGCTTCCTTTTAATGATCCTAGGTATAACGGCTATCATGATATCTCCGAACTTCCGGGACATGTTTTTGATGAGATGACGCATTTCTTCTCCATATACAAAAAGCTCGAACACAAAGAAACCGCTGTGTCCGAGGTCGTTGGCAAAGATGAAGCCGTAAAAATTGTCAAAAAAGCAATGGACCACTATAATGTGCAGTTCGGGAAGTATGGGTATTAAATTTTAAATATCGAAATGACACAGGAACGGCGTGGTGTGCCGTTCCTGTTGCATTATGGGACAGGGGGACGGTTCTCCTGTCCCAAACCAAATGTAAGATATATTTGACAAAATTTCATGTTCTTTTATGATCAATGTTTCCGCAAATACAGGCAATCAGCGAAACGGAACTCTCACCATTACCGGTAGGGTTAGATGTACCAATCCTTTGGGTAGTGGCTGCAAAACAAGCTGCGGACCGCTTGACAGATGTGTTGCGGAACACCACTGGTCAGCTAATCATTTCCTCACAATGGAGCAGACCTCACTTTAAGTTCGTTGACTATTTGCTTTGCGGAATATTTGCCATTGGGCATTCTGGGGAAAATGGTGCAGCAGCAGGAATATCGGAAAATATCATGATTACGTCCACTCAATCTGATAATCCGCGCCGTACTACAGCCGTTAATCTAAAAATAAAGTAACGCAAATAACAAAAGCAGAAAGGATTTTTGGCATGATAAAATTAACTATATCAGCGATTATACTCGTTTTATCAATGTTGTTATCCGGTTGTGGATTTGATGAAGCGAGGATTAAAGAAAACTCGGTAGAATTTGTAGTTGCTCAAAAGACCAACTATATTCTGTCAAGCCCTAAAGTGAAAAAAGAGGTAAAAAATTAAGCGTACGAAAAAAGGCAACACAAATAAGCCTATCGCAGTAGGCAAAAATGAGAGTTAAGCAAAAATTATGT
>Ga0209755_10006051_pt1 | contig 13533 bp, 12 predicted proteins | sample TergutCo191P1_FD_187301 | JGI IMG/M metagenome (GOLD analysis project Ga0209755, IMG submission 187301) | Cornitermes sp. P1 segment gut microbial communities from Petit-Saut dam, French Guiana - Co191P1 (SPAdes) (version 2) | ecosystem: Host-associated > Arthropoda: Insects > Digestive system... | reverse complement strand
GGTGTTTGTGTTGCTTAATTTTAAGATGGCTATGAGAGAGATAAGTCTGTGATAGATGAACAGGCTCAGGATTTTGGTTAGATGTATACTTTGATATTAATAGTGGTGAATATTCATGTTCTACTATGTGAAAGTTAGTAAACAATATGTTTATGCTACAGTAACTACTTTTCCTCACCTTCATTCCCCCCCCCTTTTACATGTTATGTCAGTAGAAACATCAAGATCTGTACATGTGCCATGCCTTTAATTGCATTATAACGTTCATGTGTGGATTTTATGCCCTGTATGAATGTGTTGAACTTTCTTTGACATGGCCTTGGGAATGGGACTGTAGAGAGCAGTGGTCTGGTTTCCGTGAGAACTGTGATAATTGTGCTGGAAATCTCTGCCATTGTATTCAATGTTAAAAGCCACACTTGAAGTTTTCTAGTGTCAAACTTCAACCTCTGTATCCTAGGGAAAATTAGCATGGCAGTGAAACATTCAAATGGGAATAGGAACCCTCAGATTTACTTTAAATTAATTAAAGTATAAATTCAAGAAGGTGAGACCCTCAGCAGCAATAGCTGGTATTTAGAGTGTATACATTTGAAGGGTGTCAGGCCAACAACATTTTAGGCTGACAATGTTAAGTGTTCTTTTGAAGTTATTGAGTGGACAGGATGAGTGATAACTAGAGCAGTAATTATGTTCTTTACAGGAATCAATGACATAAACTCACAATTATCCAAAAGGCTTGTACGTGAGACATTACGATACACACATTACTCTCATTGTCACTGTGGTCACTGCCACTACCTTCACCATTGGTGCTTCATTATGATTGAGCTGGATTTATGCACAGGGTGTATCCTGTGTTTTATACAGTTTAAGAATATTTTCTATCCCCAAAAGTACAGTGGTAAGAATATGAACCTGAGCCCTTTCTCCAGCAAGTATTGAAATTGAGTTCATAAGGCTTGGAGGTTTACTTCCAGTCATTCAAACATGTTTGTGCCAAACTTTATGTTTTGTTGACCGTGCATCCCTGTATAATCTTGTACATGAAGCCAACTTGGTGCAAAGTTTTTCTTAGTATGTTTATTTCTTTTCTCTACATGTTTCAGGCGAATATGTTCCCATCATTAGGAGAAATAACTGTATCTATGCGACACTTGGCACTTGTCACTTTCTCTGGTATGCAAGGTGGAATGATTCATTCCACCCTGCATACCAGACAGTCATCCATACTGAGTGACAAGTACCAAGTGTTGCTTAGATAGAGTTATTTCTCCTGATGATGGGCACATAGTCACCTGAAACAGTAGAGAAAAGAAATAAACATACTAAGAAAAATTGTGCACCAAGTTGGTTTTATATACAAGATATTCATGCCATTATGCTTAGGCACAGGGATAACTTCACTTCTGCAGTAATTGCATGCAATTCGTACAAGGGTAGGCACCTGTTACCATTGATTTTATTAAGCACGTTAAATTTCCTTGAGGTGTTCTGATTATTACATGCTATTGTCTTTGGTATGACTGCACTGGAAAGTACAGTATTGCATTAATTATGTCTACTTCATTTGGTTGTTAGCTTGGGATCAAACTGGATAAAACTGACCAATTCGTAGTGTAATTTTAGGCCTAGGATAAAAAGTCACTACATCTTTATGACGCCATCCATCGTGTTTGAATTAAAGTTCATTTTAATATCTTTAAAATTACTTATAAGTGCAAACTGCCAATCCATTGTTAGTAGGATTCAGAGCATGTAGGCTTACATTTGAATATATTTAGTGGGTTAAATTTTGATCATTGTTTTGCATTTTGAGGATACAATAAGTCATTAATCACTCTTTCTAAACTGACATTTTTGTTTACACTTACTGGCTTTACAGGCATATTAAATTCAGTTAAATTGTGTAGAATGAAAGTCTTGTGCATGGATTGATTTGTTGTGGAATGAACCATTGTTCATTGATTTGAGGACAACTTTTTTTGCAATTTTTTCCTTGTTTAATGCTGTTGTACCTTTCAAATTTGGTATACAAATTTTCATGCAGTCAGTTTATTTCTTGTTTTATAGTGTCTTGCTTACGGTGATTTAGTTCCATATTATTGAATATTTTTTTTTATGCCAACAACCCTGGGGATTGATGGCTGGAGTGTCAAAGTGCTAGGTAGGAAGTAGTCTAATGGAGGAGCATGGTTAAAGTTTTCAAGTCCTGAATTGGACTGTAGAAACAGAGAAGAGGATTATTATTCTATTCAAGAAAAGTATTGCATGCTGGTTTGTTGTTGGCATCAGTGGTGTTGTTGTTGTTGTTGTTGTTGTTGTTGTTGTTGTTGTTGTTTTCTTTTCTGTCATCCTTCTCCTCCTCCTCATCTTCCTCCTCATCCTCCTCCTCATCCTCCTCCTCACCATCATCATCATCACCACCACCACCAATACCACACTAATTTAGACTATGGTTTGTGGCACTGTGTTGAGCTATTAACTGGGTTAAGGATAAATTAGTGACTCAGTGTTAGCATATGTGCTTCATATACAGCATTGTACTGAATCTTCAGAGGTCAATTTGATGATGTTTTAACATCTGATCTAAAATAAGTTTGGTTCTGTGCATAGTTGTGGAATAATATGTAACCATATGCACCAAATTTAGAATTATTTTGGTTGTGCAGTACCCAGTTTTGGCATGAAATGTAATCTTATTTCTGCATCAAAATTAGAATTGTTGTTCGCATTCAGTTGCTGAGTTTTAGCATATATGTGCCGTCATTGTTGAATCAAATGTGATATTAATGAGATTCTTCAGTATACCACGTTTGACACTCTTAACATAATGTACATCCGACTGCTTTAATTTATCATTTTAAAACTGTCATTCCATATTTTTGCTTAGTCTCTTTAATGGCCAAAACTTGCTGAAATTTTATGTCATTTTTTGCTCCAATTTTAGACTGATATATTGTTACTACCATTGTAGGACAGTATGTGGAACATCCAACAGTGGAAGGAAGCAATTAATGACAATGATGGGAATTGAGGTGGAGATGGCAGGGGGGGGTCTTCTGCCTCCCTCCATGAAACAGACATAGGAAATTTTCTCAGGTTATAGGAGCTGCAGACCAGAGAGTGTAGGTGTATGGACAGGTGAAGTTGTGCCTTGTGTGATCAGTTGACTTGGAATTGTGTTGTGATATAAATCCTTCTCTGTGCGTTTGTTACCCTGTCGTTTAATCTGATTTATAATTCCCTGGATAATTATGAAAAAGATTTGTAATATATTTTGATTAAGTTACTGTGTTTATATGTTGCTGTCCTGTCACAAATGCTGTTAATAGTATGAATTAACTTTGAACCTAGAAACTGAAAATATCTCTTGCTTCAGAACAGGGCTATCTCTTTATGAATTAAGTGCATCTCAGTATAAAATTGTTAGGATGGTGACTGTAAAACCAGAGGGTGTAATTAGGCAATAGCTGTGTGTTCTTACTCTTTAGTTTGTGGAGTCACAAAATTTCACTCTCTGCTGTTGTATTCTAGTGTTAGGAAACTTAAAAGATTAGGGTCAATGTTAAATAAGAGTACATATTGTGGGATGGGAGGATAATACTAATGTGCATATTAGGGAAACAGATTGTAAGGGTGGGTACATACAGATGGAACTAGCTTGAAATTGTGGCAGGCATTGATATTACTGGTCCTGGATATTCCACCAAAAATGTAATTATCTGAGTAAGTAGCTGTATTTGTTCTATGGAAGCCATTGTTTCATTAGCCAATAATTTTGAGGCTAGGATTAGGTGTTCATTTTCAACTACGAAATTTATGAAAGAAATATTGAAATACAAAGTATGGGGTAACTGACACTGGATTTTTGGGTACTTGGTACCTGTACTTTGACAATTAATATTCATTTCTATTCTGTGTGCAGCCCTGGAATAATCAAACTTTTCTTGGTAATGCTGTAAAATATAATCAGTTTTCATTTCCTATGTGATTTTGCTGTAGGTGTTCAAGTTGCATAAATGCTCTGTCAAAAATATTTAATACTTCTGCTTGTAAAGTTGCTCCATTCTTAGCTTAATCTGCCTTTTAAGGATAAGCAAGATTCTTGATTTTGAACTTTCACTGTGTTCTGAATGTTGTATTCTTTCATTTGGGTGATTCATTGGCATCTGAATTTTATGTACCAATGTTTCGGTACACTCTGTCCCATATTCATCGGCAGTGTAAGTTCATACTGCCTATGAACATGGAACAGAGTGTTCCAAAATGTTGGCACGTAAAATTCAGATGCTGGGGAATCACACAAAAGAAAGAATGCAACAAGCAGGATTGTTAGATAATCATTGTGTCTAGGTTTGTGTGTCTGCCTCCACTCACCTTCAAACCAATGACTGATTTTCACGAAACTTGATATGAACATATGATGTTGAGGACCACCATATGTTCATAATTTTTAATTTATGATACATTTTGTACAATACCTACTTACTTACTCCATGGTGCAGAGTCATTCTTGAGAACCTAACTGGTTTGCAGCAGGTCAAGAAATTCCCCTCATTTCACGAAATCCGAAGGTTCATTAGCGCACTCACAAGCGTCCGCCACCTTTCTCTATCCTGGGCCAGCCCAATCTAGTCCATATACCCACATCCCACCTCCTGGAGATTCATCCTAATCCACCCATCTACGTCTAGGTCTCCCCAGTGGTCTCTTTCCCTCCAGTTTCCCCCACCCATACCCTATACACCCCCCTCTCCTCACCCATATGCGCCACATGCCCAGCCCATCTCATTCTTCTCGATTTTATCACCCGCACAATATTGGGTGAGGAGTACATATCATTTAGCTCCTTGTTATGCAATTTCCTCCATTCCCGCATTACCTTGTCCCTCCTAGGTCCAAATATTCTCCTCAACACCATGTTCTCAAACACAATTTGTACAATAGTAACATAAAAGTAACAACAGTAATATGTAGCAGTAATTGCACTGTAGGGCCTTAAGTGTATTGGTGATGGAGGAATAGTTTGGATTTGAGAGAGTGGAAATGGCAGAGTGATGGAGAAAAACGCATACTTAGGAGCTTCCATAATTTTCAGTCTTCATCCAATGCTATGAGGGTGATAAAATCAAGGAGGATGAGATGGACAGGTTATGCAAAACACACACACACACACACACACACAGAGGATGTGAGAATTACATCCAAAATTTTAGTCAAAATTTGTGAAGGGAACAGACCAGTTGTGACTGGTACTTCTTGTAGAAAATTACCTGCTACTAACACAGAACAACAGAAGATCAGCCCTTTTAAGACTCATGCTTCTCTTAATTAGTCATATAAAAATTCAGTTCCTCCCTCACAAGGAACAGAGTCCATGTCCATTACAAAGACCTGCCACTTGATGCTGTTTAGAGAAGTAATGTTTTGAGATTTGTATGAAACACATGAATATGTCATGTGGCTAAATCAGGATACTTTTTGATGTTACCGCAGGTTACACATACAGTTACCAGTGTGGTTTAGAGTGTTAAAGCAAACTCTTATCAACATCAAGACAATACCAGTGTTTGAGACAGCTTGTTTCCTTTATGCTACAATGGACATCTGTCAGTATGGTGGGAAAAGTGTGAGAAAAAGTTTGATTGTGGATTGACTAATGGCATTTGGATATTGGAATGCTATTAAATATGTCTTGTGAGGAAGACTGTCATTGCTACTTGTGCCGAGAGTTGGTTGGTTTCCTTCCTAGCGCATCTGGTGCCATGTTATCACGCACAGATAACTTTATTCTAATGAGGCCAGTCAGTGCTGAGAATATACTAGCACATACAGCAATGAAGCCACGAGCTGTCACTGGAAACAAACGCACCAAACCTTTTCAGAAGAAAGACAGCCAACGGTCAAACATGCAGGGTGACAGGAGTTTTGCATTGAGGTTTCCTGACATTAAGATGTCAGTCATTGGGTACTGGAAGAACAAGGATATAGCAACAAAGAAGACAGAAGGTAAAGACAAAACAAATGTATGTTGGAGCCCACTGCATAAATCTGATGGAAAGAAGAGTGATAACAAGATTCAGGGGAGTGAGGCAGCGAGGCTAGGAGTCAAACTGTGGAAGTCAAGTGAGCTGTTGTGGAATATCAGTGGACAGAATGTGAGAATAGAAAACTCAAAGTTGGTAAATGATGTAGCAACAATTGAGGGTTGGGTTGCAGAAAACAGGGACGAATTAGTTGATGTGAAAAATGGTAGAAAAGGAAGCATGGTCATTGTCATGACAAACAAGAAGGATCATTCTGCACAAACCCAGAAGACCTGTTGGGCCTCACAGGACAAGGTCAAGAGAAGCAGTATAGAAGAAGTGCATGAGGTTGCAACTGAAGGGTATGAATTTATGTTGTATGTTGCATCTTTTCCTTCTTTCTGTCCCTTCATCAGTGGTCATCTCCAGATATGCTGCATAATATTGTTGTTTAATGCTGCCATTACAGGTAGAGCACTATAAAATAGTCACATGATGAAAACATTGAAATCATGAAGTTTCTTGGGCCCCACTGATTATAATTGTAGTTATTTGTGCATTGTTTATTTATTGTCCTGCACCATCCAAGTAACATTGATTGAAATTAGGTGTGCACATTTGCCTTGAACATTTCACCAACACAGTATTTGTGTGTGTCTATAAAACTGATTATATCACCCCCAAGCACTGTAAGAATATCAGATCTCAACAAGATCTTGTGATATACTTGTGAGGGTAACTTTCTTCATTGCATGTTTCTACTAACATCTTCTTTGTGTCTTCTGCATTCTGTATGCTTTGGTGAAACAGGGAATTAAAGAAGGAAGCAAGACCAAACTTGCTCCCATAGCATGTTATATCATAACATTAAAGCATTTTTATTGTCCTTGTTTAAGGTATTAGCCTTGTTTGAGTAATTTTGAGTGTATGATAAATAGCCTAGGCTGTTACCATCCTACAGTGTTTTGTGTCTTGGTATTATGGCTAAATTTATTGTGCAAAGAAAGATGGCTGCTTATGCTTTCATGTCCTGTAATTCTGTCATATATATTCAGGCCTGGAAGTGGAAGCAGGGAGGTGGTGCCATCTGTTGGCTGTGGTGGATACCAGCAACCTCCTCACACAACAGGGCCCAGTGACCTCACGCAGGTGAGTGCTGATGGAGAACAATAGTTTGGTTACATTGCAGTAGCGAGTAGTTTTGTTCTTCCTTTTTGGCAAATGTCTGACTTTGAATGTCTGTCCTGCAACGCTTCCAATTCTAGTATCTTGATCACATCACTCCATTACTGCATTGTATTCCCTCTCACATGATCCATCTGATATATCTTCACTGTCTCACAGGTATCTTCCCTTCATATTCAATCATATTCCTTTTAAAGAATGCAGTGGCTGGTGGCTGTCACTTATGGTAATGTGTTCACACTCTCTTCCTTTTATCATATCTCTCGCCTTCTCATTTTTAATTTGGTCTCTTCTCACTGTTACATTACACTTTTGAGGAATTTTATCTTATCACCCTAAAGTTTACTTGTACTACATTGTATGAAGTTCTGTATTTTGGCTGCATGTGTTAGTGGTGATCAGTTCAATTCCAAAACCTGTTGTGTAATGCTTGTGATGCATATATTTAATGAACAATGGCAAAGAGCTCTGTTTTATGAGATCCCAGTTTATGACAGACTCACATTTGCAGCATATTTCCTATCACTGATTTGTTTCATAATGTATAAACTCAGTAATGCTTTTTAATTTCATACATACCATGCACCATGCTCTGTTTAATGACTGTTGTGCTCTACACTGTGTTTCTTTACTCACATATTAGTTCTTGCTGCCACACATTTCAGTGTTTATTAACACCATCCTAATTGAGCTTCAATCCAAATACAGTTCCTTCTCAACACATCACATGTTTATGTGCACTTTTTAGCTGTATGCTACTAATTGTACTTTTGTGAGAAAACTACAAATTTTAACATACAGCTAATAAGTGTGCGTAAACATTTGAGGTGCCATGAAGGGACCATAGTCGGATTGAAGCTCCCTGAAGATGGTGTTAATAAACACTGACACGTGTAGTAGTAAGAAATGATATATGAGTGAAGAAACACAGTGTAGAGCACAACCGTTGGTAAATTAAAGGACAGTAATGCAAGTTCTGAAATGATGGGTATTGGTAGTAAAACAGAAAAAAATTGTAACTAGTGGCTTTAGTACACTTGGAACTCATGATGTCTGATAGATTTTAGTGCTAGGGAAATATATTCTATCATGCCAGTGCTTTCAGTGTGTTTGATTGAATATAAAATATATAGTTTCTGTTTGTAGTATTCTTTTGGTGCATTATTTAATCTGTAGGAAAATAGTGTCAGATTTATGGCATTATGGCGTCCACCTGGGTTCCCCAGGATGAACTGTGTTGTAAAAGCTGGCAACAGTTGTGCTGGTATTTTGTTAACTTTGAAAGCCTGATACTGTTTTTGTTTAGTCATTCAGCTGCACCTGTACATTTAATTTCAGAACTTCATATTGATGTGCTCTTTTGTTGCCACCACAGCAGTTAGGGCTGTGGGTAACATGCAGTCAGTTGGTTTTTAGAAAACCAGTTTTATTTTTAAGACACACTGACAGTGAACTATGTTTTTTGGGGTTCCTCTTATTTTCATCCTATCACTGTCACCTTGAAACTAATTATTATGAATATTATATTTTAAACCGTGCACTATCAAATCTCATATTTAGTCCCTACAGTCATGACATGCAGTTCTGTGTGTAGATTTAAATACGCTTTCTTGCCAGTGTAATTCATTTTAGCAAGCAGTTTGTTGAATTGTGTGAATAAAATACAGTAAAAGTCAGAGTTTCATACACAAGTGACAGCAGGAAACTTATGGAATAGTTCGTCTGTCTAGCCATGATGTTAATTACAAGAATTCTGTGTTCCCATTCTGCCCACAGTGGACATCCACTCTGCAGTGTCAACCACAGCTGGGCCCCTTACGCTCTCCAGTCAACAAGGTTGCCAATGAAGAAAAGGCCTTCAGTGTTTGTACTAGTAAGAGTCCTGCTCCTCCTATCTTGCTGCGAGGTTGCCCCACTCCTTCCAAACTGCATCCCCCTACCCCTCACAGCATTACCACTCTCTCTGTGAAGACTCCTGACAGTAGCGTGGGAAGTGATCCTAGCTTGGAACAGCTGGTCCCTGAGAGGGACACAAATCCAGGCACCAGGCTTACTGTGGATATGTGCAGTAGCAATAGCACAGTACAGGAAAGCATTAGTAAGGCAGTGATACTGTCTCCAGAGAACCAGAACTGTAATCTGAAGATGCAGCACAGGTGAGTTTTTGCATTTTTTACCACCAGTGTTTCTAGGACCTTAGGTTGGCCTGTGTAAGAAGTGGGTGGTCACATGGTTTAGTTTGCCAAAATGTGGATCTGTGGAGTGTGGGTGCATTTACAATCTTGAAAATCGTTGGTTGCAAACCGCAGCAGATGAACAGTTTGTTCAGATGTTTCAGAATATGTGTTGATGATTTGTTGGTGTATGTGTATTGGATGTGAATGCTAGGTGTAGATTGATGATTCCTGCGATTTATGCTGGTGTGCCAAAATTCAGGGTGATGTTCTGTGCAGAATTTCACATAGTAATTCAATGAAACACCAAATCGATTCTGGGTAGAATCCGTACTGATTCCACCAAGGTCCCCAGAATATCTCCTTAAATACTTCCAGTCTCCATGAGAAAACCTTTCCCACTGTCAGTCTAACTCACTTTTGGCATCCAATGCAGTGAAAAGGCAAATTTCATGTAACATGCTGCATGCCAAAGGTCAACATTGATTGAACTTTGCTGTCATTCGTGTCAGAAGTATGTGTTACCTTGCAGTTGCTTCTGTAAACTTTGGCCACATGTGTTGTTGTCCTGTGTACTGTGGTGAGACAGAAGTATCTGTTCTTGATAACAGCTTTAATTTATGACTTAGATTCAGGATTATTTTTACTGTATTTTATCTGACAAACTTTCCCATTCAGATTGAATTAACATTAGTTCCCTTGTTATAATACTAAGCATATCTCACATTGCTGTCTTATTTGTCTGGTTACACCTTATGCAGAACAGATATAGTTACTACAGAGTGCCTAAACAACCTTTGTAACTTCCCTTATTTTTGTATTTTATTCTTAACTGTACCCTGTACAGTAGGTGTTTTGTGTGATTTTTCTTAAAGGATTTTTTGTAACACACACAAATGAAGTTTAAAAGCAAGAATAAATGTTATTTCCTGTTACTCTTTGTAATTTATTCGCTGAAGACATTTATTTCCATGCAGGCTTATGTCTGTCAGCCTGTATGAGCCACACACATTACTATGATACACATTTTCTAAACAAATACAGTATGCAGTCTGACAGGTTTTGTTCAGATTTTCAATGCTGATTTTGCACCAGGCTTAGTAATGCTTTGCAGCATTATACTGACAACTGGACCTGTGACTGGTTGCTTTGCTATGGCTGAGAGGTTATTGATTGCCCTCCCTACCATCTCAGCCTCATGCCCATTGATTTCCATCTCTTTGGACACCTCAAGAAGCACCAGGCTCAAATACAATTTGCAATAAACATTCATGTGAAGCAATAAAATTCTTGGTACCACACTGAGTCAAATGCCTAAATGTTAATCATGACTAATGGAAGGTCTGATGTTTACCCCTGTTGCCCATATTCCACGTTCACATCAAAGTCAAAATAGAAGTATTGGCTTCATGGTTCAAGCTCCTTTGTAATATTATTTTTTGTTAAACATTTTAAATATCTGTGTAAAGGCCACTTAAAGCAGTATTGTTTGCTATGTGAAAAGGGTGTGCTGCAGAGCTTAGCAGGCCTGGTTTATTATTTGTGATGCAGAGGGTAACTGTGGGTTAACAGTAGCAAATTGTAGGAGAGCTAAATGCATTGTGATAATTTGGTTTGTTTTGCAGAACGTCCTCGCAGAATGTGGGAAGCAGCAATGTTCGGCAGCTTGGAGGCAGCAGTGCTGGGATGGGCGGTGGACGAAGTGGTCATCTCCACCACCATCTGAGTGTAGAAGAACTGAGATTGATCCAGGTGAAGAATGTTGTTGATGCTATTAAATATCATACACAAAGTAATGTAGTTTTATGTTGACTAAATCTTGTGTTGTATATTTTTGGCATCAGAGGAGACAAGACTCAAATGGCAGCTCCTCAGATGATGGAACTCGTAGCTCAGGGCATGCCAGTATGTCCGATGGTCACCTGAGCTCATCCCCTCCTGTGGAGAGGCACCAACACTATCGGTCACACCTCAACTCTGTACCTGAGGATGAGAGGTAAGATAGAACCTTATTAACCCTTTAACACAAGATTTAAGTCCCCCCACACAGTGCTACCGTGCCGAGATTTTTAGAGTGGGGTTTTAATTTTCAACACTTACTCCTAGAAAAAAAATCATATCTTATAGACTTTTCCTCCAAATGTAAGGAAATAAAATTTCCCAGTGTGTTTATGAATTGATCAATTCGGTAAAAAATGTTCACGTATTTTTGTAATAAATTTAGGCCTCTCTATTGCATGCAGTATGTAAAATGTAGTGTAAATATTTTATTACTCACATAATCCTGGCTGCTGTAGATGTTCTGTGGCACTTTGGGTCGCTCTTCAGTTACCATACACATGCACACACACGCTAGTTGTAATTCCCGGCTTTACAAATTTGTTTTTGTGTGGTAATCGGTGAAACAAGTCACCATGCACAGACCCACATTACGTTTGGCACGCTTGTACACAGTGCCCCTTCACTGGCCGTGCACTGAACAAACATGGCAGCGGAGTTTGCTGGCCAATGCTGGTTATGGCGGCTGTCCAGTCCCATAACATTTGCTGCAGCCGCACTTGGCCTTCCAACAAAACTGTGGATGGGGTGATCTTGGCTTCTTCCAGCTTCTTTGATCAAATTCCTCACCAGAAGAAGTCTGAAATCTCGGAGGGTACATTTAGCCCCACATGAAGATAACAGAATCCAACTGTTGAGTATTGTTAGATCCAGAAGGTGGAAAAACAATTTCGTGGTCCACTTGAAGTTACGCCAACACATTGCGTAGCTGTTTGGCATACGATCAGAATTGTCAACGTAACCCATGTGCCGGTTATACCGTGCCACGACTTGAGGCTTCATAGCTCGTTTGCTGTCATCACAAAAATTCCCTTCTTCTGGTGGTGGGTGCATGTTAGTCAGCAAGTAAACATCTCATCTGCCCTTCCAAGCTAACGCGGTCAAATTTCCCTTGGTCCTCACCCTCACATCGCTCTTTGTCAATTTCAGTTTTTTTGGTCTGAAGTCAGAGGGCATGTCTTTTCTGTTGGGCCGTACTGTCCCGCATGAATGTATGTTATGTCTCAGTAAGTCGTCAAAAAGTCTGGACGATGTAAAGAAATTGTCCATAAATAGTTTGTGTCCTAAGCCTTCAACTCTGCAAGTCAAATGTCTAGCATTTGCGTGTGTTGCAGTCATGTTATCAGTGGCAGAGGGTGAGTCTTTACCCAAGTACACTCTCATGTCATACGTATACCCTGATTCATCACATAGTTTGTAAATTTTGATGCCAAAACGTTTCCTTTTTTTGGGAATGTACTGCCTGAAAATAACTCTGCCCTGGAATTTTACAATTACCTCATCCACTGCCATGCTCAGAGGGCTTGTAGAATTTAGGGTAAGCCTGATTCAGGTGTTGAAGACGGTCTTTATTTTCCATAGTCTGTCATATTTCTTGCCTAGGTCAGGTCGCTGTGAATTGTCTGCAAAGTGCAAAAACTGCAATATGTGTAAAAATCTGTCTCATGTCATGGTCTCACTGTAAAACAGATGTGCAGCTGTTTGAGTCTAGACCAGTAGTCACGCAGTGTTTCTTTCATGTTGTGACCCATCTGCAGAGCTAAGGCAGTGAAGGTCATTATGTCAGGCACCGTAATGTCAGGCAGTCGGTGGCTAGGTCTGGCTTGTCTATCCAAGTGTTGCTGGTAGTGTAAGTTTGACTGTTCCACCAGCAGCTGAAAAATTTGTATGAAAAATAGCATCAACACAGTCAGTGGTGATCTGTCTTTGTTGACGTGTAGAGCCTCACTGTTTTTCAAGCGTTTTGCTGGACCAACAAACGGATGGATTTTTATGTTCCTTCATTGAGGCAGTCCCCAGGTTGGTGATCCTCTGCCACTTGTTGCAGCTTGGGGCTTATCTTCTTGTGCTGAGGCTTCTTGTTCTTCTTCGAATTCATAAAATTCGTCCTCTAAATCACTAGCCTCACCACCTGATTCTGAGTCTGTGTCAGCAACCAGAATTTCACTGATGGCTGGATCATCTAGTTCCATTTTCTTCGCCACCATCGCACCATGTACTGCACAGTGACTCAGATTTTTTGTACAACTGGGGCCATAGCTGCAGAAACCTAATGCCTCGAAGATAGAGTAAGCTTATAGGGTGAC
>Ga0209755_10006050_pt1 | contig 13535 bp, 12 predicted proteins | sample TergutCo191P1_FD_187301 | JGI IMG/M metagenome (GOLD analysis project Ga0209755, IMG submission 187301) | Cornitermes sp. P1 segment gut microbial communities from Petit-Saut dam, French Guiana - Co191P1 (SPAdes) (version 2) | ecosystem: Host-associated > Arthropoda: Insects > Digestive system... | reverse complement strand
GATACCATAGATCTAACTATATTAACCTAGAATAGCAAAAATACCAGAACCCCTGTACCCACACCACCCACCCTACACAACACATGTCAGATCTTATACCCACTTCACCTCTTACCTCCCCACTGTATACAATACACGCAAGCCGAGTATAGCTGCTTATCAAGTTTTTTATTTATCAACTTGAAGATGGCCAATGAAAAGTGCTGAAACATGTAGTTGATCTCTATGTAATAAATAATATATATATATATATATATATATCTATCCACCAGAGTTGTGTTAGACAGTAGATACACTCCAATTCTAGTTTACACAGAATTGTAATTTTGCCTGTTTTTTGTATGCTTGTGAGGCTTTGTCTCTCAATTTGAGGTACAAACATATGCTAACGGTGTTCAAGTAAAGGATGCCAAGGAATATAATTCAGACTAAATGGCACAAGATGATAGGGGAGTGGAGAAGAATATTGTGATTGTGCTTCGTACTGCTCACCAAATATCATTCGGGTGATCAGATCAAAAATAATAAGATGGGAGGGGAATGTGGCATGTATGGGGGACAGGAGAGGTGCAAACAGCATTTTGGTGGGGAAGTAGACTGCTTGGAAGACCTAGGCGTTTATGGGAGGATAATACTAAAGTGTATGTTAAAGAAGAGGAATGAGAAGGCACAGACTGGACTTCTACAGCTCAAGATAAGGACAGGTGGTGGGCACTTGTGAATGTAGTAATGAAACTTTGGGTTCTGTAAAATTCAGAGAATTTCTTGAATAACTGAGGACCTTTCAGCTACTCAGGAAGGTCTCTGCTGCATGGTGGTGGTGGTGGAGTTGGAGGTGGTGGGCCCCACAGCCAGTCTGAATGTTCTTCTGAACCACCAAATCTCTTGTCCCTAACAGAAATTGAACCCTGGTCATTCAGACTATAGCCTGATCACTGTACTCACTCAGTTATTCCAGCTCGGTATTTTGAAGATGAACAAATCAATTAGAAGCTCACAACGACCATGCAACTGGGAATGTCCAGTCCTTAAATTCAACACTCGTTTGACATAGTTTTTCCCGCTCCATGTTCGAGGCAATATCTCCACTCCAAAACACTGTAACTGTACAGAAGTCCGTGTAACCTCGTGCTGTGTCTGCAATCACAGAGGCCAAACTGTCGAACTTAAACTGATGTGTCATTCACCAGCAACAACACACTACACAACAAATTCTGTTCTACACTCAATTTACTGGTCTTCCTACATTGTTTGGCCACACACAAAGTGATTTTTTTTACCACGTAATTGCTGCTTAATTTAAGCTCTCTTGAAGGTCAGTTAACTTAAAATTTCCACTCCTAATTTTGCATGGTATTCCTGATGACCTCCACATGCAGGAGGAACAATAAACTGGTTGTGTACTGTGGTGGCTTTCTGTTGAAGGAACAAACAGATGTCAGAGATTATCAAATTAGCTATGTTCATCACAAAAAAATCCAGACATAAGCAATTCCAGACTAATTTGTTGATTTAATTTTCCTTGCTTTATTACTGTTTCAAGTATCAACACGCCACTGATAAAAGTAACATCTTTGACTCCTGTTGTGTACAGATTTCCAGCAAATGCAAAAACTGAAGAACAATGGAATTTGAGCAAATTATTTCACAGATAATGTTCACTAAATTTAAACAGCACAGATGTTGAAATAACAAATTACTGTGTCTATAAATATAATACATATACATATATATATATATATATATCCTACCACTAAACAGAATTCACATAAAGGCAGCAATCATTTCATCTGAATGGTGCAGATGGCCTTCCACAGAAATTACCCTAATTTTTTTTCAAATTCAAAACTTTCACATGTGGAAAACACCCTGTTACAGAAACACAGTGTAAATTTCCAAATTTTAGCTCATGGTGTAACAATAAAGATAAAGGTAAAGGTAAAGTAGTCCTTGTGCATGTCATGAAGGTACACAGACAGAAGTGTTGTAGCGCCACTCACTCTTCACCCAGGTACTAGAGGGAGATGTGTAGTTGGCTTCCTGCATGGTACACTTTAACACTTTAACCCGTGGAAGAGACCCCGGTACCCACTGAATAGGAGGCAGGGTGGGCCACGGTCTAGATGTTTTTGAGAAGAAAAGGATCTCTTGACTGTGTTGAGGCATGAACCCTGTACCTTAGAGCTCACAGCTCAGACACTGTATTGAATACACCATTCCATCACTTACAGTTATGCTATCAGTACTGAAAATATGCCACACCAGAATTGCTGGACCACAATCATGCACAGTCACTTTAGTGGAACTAACGAATGATTATGTTCAAATGGACAGAGGTGGCTTGGAACACCTTCGAAGAGACTATTAGATAAGGCCAAAACAGGTCTATCAAGGCCTAAATTGTGATGGATGATGACAATGATGAAACATTACATAACTTAAAAACACAGTTACTGTCCTCAAGTACACACCATCAGTATATTACCTATCCACCGAAATATGAGGAAATTTTTTCGTAATTCATCACCTGAACAATTAATCCTCCCAGTATCATCATGCGCACAGTTGAACACATTTTGCAACATTTGGGGCCCTTACAGCAATGTTGTTAAAAACTGAAGTCTTGTGGGATGTGACACTGTGTCCATTGGACAGTGGTTCCTTATGTTTCAAAGGGCCAGAGTGCCTTAACTTCGGGGTCATCATGATGATGTCAAGGAAGGAGAGGTCGCTATATGTCTGTCTCTAGAGTGCAGTGGATATTCTAGGGATATTCTTGTGGTTCACTCTGAAGGAAGGGAGACAGCCATCTTTCCTTCCTCAACATTGACATTTTGACCCCGAAGAAGTATGCACTACTATCCGTCGAAACATTGGGAAATACTCACCAAACAACACGGCATCACACCTGCTGTTAATAACTGTATCTCACGTATGTTTTGTGCAGGTATTTTCCTGTAAATTTGAGATTGTGTAGCGAGGTTGTTTTATACTTTGGCTAAGTGTGGTATATGGGGGGGGTGGGGGGTCCTTGCATCACGTCACAGAATACATATCGAACAGCAGCTGCCTTCTGTGTTCAGTTGAACAAATTACAATATCAGAACCAATTACATGCTACACAGTTGCAAGAATAAATTAAAATTGAAAATGACCACTTGAAACATCCAGCGCTTACCTGACAGACATTTTGCTTAGTATTACGGACTTCCTAAACACCGACTGTCTATAGCTGCCCCCTAGCACATTAGATATCACGTACACACAGGATTCGCACAGCAACGACATTCTATGCAACTACTTGAGGGAAACTTGCCGCAGAGTGACAACAGGTGTACAATATAGGTATGAGACGTGCAGCCACGCAAATATGCTCAGGTACAATGCAACTTCAGACAATAATGCTTCCACTCAACTCTAGTAACAGAAAAATATATACTTAGAGTGTCAACTGTCAGTATTTCCATTACCCACATTTTCATATTACCACAGTTTTAGGGGACACAACTTGAGCATACACAACGTTGTATCTGTACAGCCCCAGTGTACAAGGAACGCGAGCTCTAAATTTCCTTCAATATCACACAGCAATGTAACAGTTTGTTTTTTGTGTCTTTTTATGCACACAGACCTGAAGACAACCTGATAGGGATGGTTCGTACATGTCACCTTACCTGCGTATCAGATACAATAGGGAAGTTGTGGTGACTGCTAAAACACGGACCTTACTGTAAGGTGGGATATGATCTCCATAGCAAGACATCACTTTACAGAGTGGCTACTCTGTAAAGTGTCGGCATGTGAAACTTGTAAAAACAAAGAAAATAAATAGTAATTCCTCTTATCGTGACACAGTGCCCCGATCTCCACTTCAAGGGAGTACAACACTGATTATAATTCAATACAAATTGTGCTACCAAATTATTGCCACCGTGTGACATGATCCACGCACCGCCAACCTCAGACATACTACACTCATCAGTCCACTTTCATGTACTCCTCCTTCAGTTTAGACAACAGCGCATCACACGTCTTTTTCGCATCTCCAAGCAGCATGGCTGTATTAGGGTTGAAGAAGATGGGGTTGTCTACCGCCGCATATCCAACCCCCAGCGAACGCTTCATCACTATTACCTGTGTGAAAATCACATTTCAAGTTTTGAAACACATCTACATATGCATTTTACTTAGAAGAAATGAATAAGAGAATATTTAAATGTGTGAAATTGTTCAACCTGTCCGAGATACAGACAGGTTGATGTCCTCTGATGTGTGTGTGTCATTGTACATCAGTTCATATACTGCAGGATTCAGAGTTGTGATACAAGTCCTGTGGAATGCGATGCTTTGTGCACCGCAGGTAGTTGCTGACATTTCAAAGGATCATAGACTGCTTGAACCTGACAATGGAGGTACTATGATTCCTGGAAATGTCACAAACTACACATCAATGAATATGTGTTTGTTCAAAATGAACATTGAGCACTGTCTGGCAACACAGTGACACTAAACTGCACTGTCTGGCAACACAGTGACACTAAACTGACATGCAAGTGCCAGAAGACCCAAATTTTCATGGACTAGATGCAGGTTATTCGTTAAATAAAAACACAATGAACACACAACAATAACACACTGTTTGCATGAGCTTAGGTTGGAACGAGAAAATACAGTCAATAAATATGTGATTACATTACATGCAGCAACAGTATATTAGCATTTAATGGCAACTTAATGCACCGGATTTCTCCTTCAGAATTAAGGCAGTCAACTGTTCAAAAACTTCCTTGCTGTTCAGCGTACATAAGGCGTTCACAAAAGCTGACCGCTAGACACTATCCTGAGCCAGATGAATCCAGTGACACCCTCGCCCCTAGTACTGATCTATCACGGGGCGAATGAGTCAATAAGGTAGCTCCCTTGTGACCTTCATGCAAATGCAAGCTGTCAGTGGTTACTTGGTTTCTTAGCAACCATGGTTTGTGACCTCAACCACTGAGACTTAACACATGAGCAACTATAATGGGTGCATAACAGACGTTGCTGATGGAAGACTGTGTATATAGTAAAACACAGTACCATGTTTATACCCTGATAAGAATGGAAGTTGCGTCTATACCACAGGGACATTACAGACACGCAATGCCAGATATCTGTGGAAGCAACAAAAATGAAGACTTGAAGAGAAAACAAGTAAGCTGGCTGTATCAAGTTGGCATCCAAAGTACGGACAGCTGGCTGGCGGCTGTGGCTGCACCTTACAGCCACCGTTTTTCTCTCTCCCCCCATCTGTATGAAAGTCTCCCACACATGATGTCACCATCTTTCACATTCTACCTCATTAAGGACAACAGCAATGCCGGCCGAGACCAAGAAATACCAGTAGAGGGGGAGAAAGTGGATGACCAGTATCACACACATGACATTTTTTTTTAATTACTAAAAACAAAGGCAACACAGATGCAAAATATGTAATGCCATATCAGTACAGCAATGTACTTCTATACAAGATGTGCAACATGTACAGTGTATCAGCATGATGCCCAAGCTGCAAAGTAGACAACCACAACTCACTGGTATGGCATTCTGGGATTTACAAATAAGAAAAGTAACATACACGTACATCAATCAGCAAATATGTACATAAAATAATGTCAATACGAATGGCACCCGGCCAGACCGTCTGCTAGAGAACCCATGGTGGTGTGGTAAAATGTATATACTGTATGGCAATGTTTCTGAAAGGTTCTAAACTAACGTACTGAACACAGGTACCTGGTTAGACTTCCAAACTCTGAGGACAGGCATTCCAGCAATAATGGAGTTGGGGTCATCCTCAGCAGCACTGTTGACGGTGTCATTAGCCCCAATCACTAGCACCAAGTCTGTTTCAGGGAAGTCGTCGTTTATCTCATCCATTTCAAGGACGTCGTCGTACGGCACGCCTGCTTCTGCCAGCAGCACATTCAGCTGCCCAGGCATTCGCCCTGCACAGTACCAAGATAGGTGATTCTACTGGGGCACGCACATGCACACACACACACTACATTTGACACACACTTGCCAGTTATGGAAACTTGCCACAATGTGGGAACAGTGCACATGCAAGTATACAGTATTAGCCACTTGTCCGCTTCCTGCTGATTGTCGGTAAATGTAACATAAGTCAAAGAAATCACAAACATTTGTTTACTTATCACATCGAAAACTTGCTGTTCCATTTCCATGATTCAATTATACTTGACAAGCAAAACAAGTGGCTAATGTGGACAATCAGTACGGTCTGGTGTGATGGGCAGCAAAGCAAACAAGATGTGGGAATGCAATAACAACGACCAGACAAACTTTTCGCAACCAGATGTAAGAGCAAATGTCTGCCAAATAAACTAATATAAGAGTATAACATTCACTTAGCTCTGTGTGCAATGAAAAATAATTTGCACATCTGTCAAGTACACCAGTTGTGCAATGGCCCTTCAGACCCAAACTGTTCCCTCAACACCCTGTTCTGAGAGACTGTTAGCCTGTGTCCTCAGACACATTCAGACATGGCCAGTCTGTGTTCTCAGAAATATTCAGACACTGTCAGTCTGTGTTCTCAGACATATTCAGACACTGTCAGTCTTTGTCCTCAGACATATTCAGACACTGTCAGTCTGTGTCCTCAGACACATACAGACACTGTCAGTCTTTGTCCTCAGACATATACAGACAATGTCAGTCTTTGTCCTCAGACATATTCAGACACTGTCAGTCTGTGTCCTCAGACACATTCAGACACTGTTAGTCTTTTTCCTCAGACATATTCAGACACTGTCAGTCTTTGTTCTCAAACATATTCAGACAATGTCAGTCTGTATTCTCAGACATATTCAGACACTGTCAGTCTTTGTTCTCAGACATATTCAGACACTGTCAGTCTTTGTTCTCAGACATATACACACACTGTTAGTCATTGTCCTCAGATATATTCAGATACTGTCAGTATTTGTCCTCAGATGTATTCAGACACAGTCAGTCTGTATCCTCAGACATATACAGACACTGTCAGTCTGTGTTCTCAGAAAAATTCACACTGTCAGTCTGTGTTCTCAGACATATTCAGACACTCAGTCTATGTTCTCACACATATTCAGTTGCTGTATTTTCCATAACATGACAAAGTACCACACTCATATAAAACAACAGATAATATGACAGTTCTACTTATTTTAATGTACGTGTTTTTAGACAGTAGGCAGGAAAGGAGAATATTCTCACCTATAGCAGGCATTGTGTACAGAGGCAAGGACTACTGACCTGTTTTTAATATGTATTCAACATGTTCTGGCCCTCTCTAGCCATTAGAACAGAGTCCAATCATAGATGTAAATCTTAAATATTGAAGGCCCAGGTGGAATGAGACAGTTGGGTAGTACCAAGCTTGGTGTACATATTTGGTTTTAATTTACTGATCAAGTAACAGTACTCAAAAATCAGACTTCACTCACCAGCAACCGGATGAATGCCAAACCTCACTTTCTTGCCCTTCTTTTTCAGTGTTTCCACCATCTCAGCAATGGGATACTGGGCCTTCGCGACACACAGACCATACCCTAGCAACAGAGAAGCATTTTAACTTGGAGCAGGCAATAATAAATTTACTGCTGGTACTGACAGCTGACTTGTTCAGAAGCTGCGATGGCTAAGTCAAAATAGTGATTAGGATGTGGGCTGGATGATCCAAGGTTTGATTCCCAGCAGGGGCAGAAGATTTTTCTCTCTTCAAAAATGTCCAGATTGGTTCTGGAACTCACCCAGCCTCCTATCTAATAGTGGTGAGTTTCTGTACGAGTACAACTGTACCTCATCATGGCAAGGACAGGAACAACTGTATGTTTATTTCATATGACTTGTTAAAGCCTTGCAATCACAGTAATTATTGCATACACTATGCTGTATATACTACGCAGCTGACGACATGTTCTGGCCATCATCAGGTCACTGACATTTCAACAACATGCAGAGAAAATTAATAACAACTGAAAAATTTGAAACATTAATGTACAAACTATATTTACATTTATTAGTTTCCTCTAAGGTGATGAGATCTCATTCCTTTTACAAATGATGTTTCAATACTTTGCAAACATCAGTTGTAAATCTTCATGTTTGCACCGTGTATCAATGATAATTAAATACTTTATTATCCAACTAATGCACAATATATAATATATAGATACAATTAAAATTATAAAATATTTAAAAGTGCTCCAACATGTTCTGGATCATGGAGGATCCATCATCAGGGAGCCTTGTACAGTGCTTGGCTAAAAATTACAAGAATGATTCTATTGTGTCCGTTGACATGGAGAAGGTCAGTGTTATGGCAGCATACTCTGACCCGTTGTGTGTGTGTGTGTGTAGTTCACTGTGGATAAAGGCACTCCATGTACAGGCCTCCATCTACAGTGAACTACACACACACACACACACAACAGGTCACAATATGCTGCCATAACACCGACCTCATCCATGTCAATGGACATGATAGAATCATTCTTGTAATTTTTAGCCAAGCACTGTACAAGGCTCCCTGATGATAGATCCTCTGTGATCTGAAACACGTTGGAGCACTTTTAAATATTTAATAATAATAATAATAATAATAATAATAATATTTATTTACTGCAATTTGGTTGTTGTAATTTTAATTGTATCTACATATTATATATTGTGCATTAGTTGGATAATAAAGTGTTTAATTATCAGTTGTAAACTAAAACACGAGCACATGCGCACACACACACACACACACAAATACAGAATTTAAATATAATTGCGGATTAGAGATACAAGTAGACATAACATGTATTCAGAACATTCCCCAGCAGACCATGCAAAAGATGGACAGACCCACATGTATGATGGAACAAGCTCACGAAGGCTCGCCCTGTTGCTGCTATTGCCACTGACTGTATTTGCTTAGTTACACAGGTACGGTGCACTGTGTAGTGTTTGGTGAATATGATGTTTGTACCTGGTGTAATGATGATGCTTTTGGCATTCATAATGTGTTCCACAGCACCCTCCACATTCACCTCTGTGTGAGTGCCAGTAATCTCTTTGGGTTTCCCAGTACCAGTTGATGATGTTCCAAAACCGCCCATGATTACATTCATCAGTGAACGGTTCATAGCCTGCAGAACACACAAAATTAATGGTCACTTGCTGTAAACAAACTAGAGATAACCAAGATTATGTAAAAGAAAACAACAATTCAAAATAAAGATCACATATTTACTTAAACAATTTTAATATACATTAAGTCTATAAGTGGGGACCGCGGTAGGGTAGCACAGTGGTTAAGGTGCTGTGCTACAAATCGGTAGGTCGCTGGTTCGAACCCAGCTGGTGTCAGTTGCTTTTTCATTGACATAAAATCCTTCCGATCGCACTATGGCCCTGGGGTTAACTCAGCCTCAAACAGAAATGAGTACCAGGAGTATTTCCTGGGGATAAAGGCGGCCGGTGCATAAGGCTGAAAACCTTACCACCATCCTGTGTCATTGTCATGAAATCTGGGAACCTTAACTTCCTGGAACCCTCTGGGTCTGTCCAGGCCTGTAACGGGACTGCTTTACCTTAGTCTATGACTACAACAACTACCCAAAATGGATCCTTTCTAAAATACCAAGGAGTAGAGATGGGCAGATATTTGAATGAAATTGACTTAAGAACCAAATAAGAAGCTTACGTTTAAAGGTTCTCAGGCTTTCAAATTTTTCAACTTGGAAGAACTGTAACGGCAGTGTAATACCAAAATGAAAATACAGTGCAAATATGTGCACTGGATTCATCTGGCTCAAGCCTTCTGGGATGTAATGCTGCGGTGCTGGGATGAGGGCACTACGCACTTCCCACACTTGAGGACGTACACGACCAACAACAGCGCATCACATGCCAGACAACCTGGACCTCCAGAAACACTGCTGCTAGAACCCCAAACCTCAGATGGTAATGAAAACATGTGATTCAGTACAAGGTTAGGGCATTTCTTGACATACTGAGCAACCGTCAGAGTTGTGGCAAACCTTGCACATGATGTAGGACAAGATGGCACCTGATGAACCAATGAGAGCACCAACTATTGTCATGAGGTTATTGTCGAGCATAAACCCTTCGGCACAAAGAGCCCAGCCTGAGTAGCTGTTGAGCACGGTGATAACCACAGGCATGTCAGCACCTGTGAACACAATGCAGCCAACTGCAATCTAGTCTCTGTTCACACCAATAATTACAGTAACCAACAAATGCACATACGACTGAAAATCATACATAACATCTAAAATTCCTACATGTTTCAGCATCAAGGCACCATCCTCAGGGAATCCATAATAAAAAGGCTTGCAAGTAGCAACACAACGCTCTTGATATGACGATACTAAAATGTCAGAATTATAAAATTACAATACAGCTGACTTCAGAATTGACTGCAGATGAAACGGCAGGCCAGAGTCCAAGGTTACGTATAAACTAAACACCAAATATGCATAGAAACATCTGAATACTTCATGTATGATCCAAAAGGATCTAGTCCATGTAGTGTGTGTCGGCGCGTTTCTTGTCAGACGGTGTTGTCACAACACTGCCTGACGAGATGCATACGTACACCACACACAGTACGTAACGTCAAACCCTGTTCATACTGTTCGAGAGCGAACATCAATAAATGCAATGTATCTGTTTTTAAAGAAACATGCAGCACTTTCCAATACACAGAAATGCCACCTACCATAAAGTCCAGTATTTTGTATTCCCATTGGCTTTCCAAAAATATGGGGACTGAAATATGCAGAACTGTAACTTTGCCTGTTGTCTTGTACAGGTGCACAACTTGGTCTGTCACATTACTGGAAGAACACGGGTTGAGGGTGTTTGAGAACACAGCGCTGAGGGAATATCTGGGCCTATGAGGGAGAAAATGACAGGAGGATGGAGAAGACTGCATACAGAGCAACAGTCCTAACTAGCTAATAGGACGGTTATATGCCATTACATGTGATAAGAAAGCCCTTGTGCAATTTCTGGGCATGCCTAAGAATTGCAAGGTACAGAGAAACATTGTAGAATGGAGCACTGCATCGCATGTGAATCAAAACACCCAAACCACACTATTATGTGGCTACATACATTCAATGTGCGTAACACCTTTTGTTATTAATACATATGTAACAGAAACATAATGAAAAAAATAAACATTATACAAATAAACAATAAATATGTAGACTACTGTGCTCCAATTTATGAAACCCGAAGTGTCTAGATTTGCATACAAACAGCATCTTTGAATCCTTCACAATTATCAATCCACTCCAGCCAAAGCTTATGCCCGACTTTGCACATACACACTGCCGTAACTTTACTGGCGGACATGAAATGTGTTCGGAACACAGGACGCAGTGCTACAGCAACAAAAGATATAGACCACATAACAGCATTAGGAAATGCTGCGCACATAACAACAGACAAAAACTGGTTAGGGTCCGACTCTGGCTTTTGAAGATCCACCAGCTGCCAGTAAGAACAATGCTAACCCAAGTCTGGGCAACATTCACTGAGCCTTTGGCCAGTACATCTGTCAACATTACAGCACAGCAAAAGTGTCATAGTCTTAAAGCATGTCTAGCAAACTGAGTGACAGAAGTCAATGCACACCTCCAATAGCCGCAGTCAATGTGACGCCCATGATGGTGGACAGAGCAGTTGTGGTACCGAGCATGGACAGTCCTACAGACATGGTGGGGTCCCAGAAGAACACACCCATTGCTCCAACATTGGCTGCACCAAGTCCTAGATTGATGGCATGTCGGCCTGGAAGCAACAGTGGGGCCGAGTCCAGCACACCCTGCAGCTTGCCGTACGCCACCAGCGAACCGCTACAAATAACAATGATAGTGATTAATTTGGGTGGTTTAGTTGCCCAGCTAGGAAGAACGTTCCTGGAACCTAACGGTTCATTAGTATGGTTTCAGCAGCACAGTGCTTTTGGAACAGAGGGTTGAAATGATGATGCGGTACAGCATTTTGACCTTTCAAGACCATCTTCAGTGACGGTTTCTGATGAACTGGCACACGACGACATGGCTAGACAGTTGCTTCCCCACCAACATGCTACTGTGGACATGACTGTCTGCCCATATGAGCTCCGTCTTTCATTACATCAGTAACCACTGTCACACTCTATAATACTGCTGCAAACGGCAAACAAAGTAAACCTGTCCCTGTCCAAGTTACGAAGGCACAAAGGGTGGAACAGAGGTGAAGCACTGCTCATTCTTAACCTTGACACTAGGTGGAGGTGAGCGGTCAGCTGCGTGCCCCAACTGCTTCACCCCCCAGAAAAAAAGAACCCGCCACCCACTGAATAAGAGGATGGATATGTCCCAGAGCCAGTCAGAAGAGTTCTGGAGATGAGAAAATCTCATATCCCTGCCACAAATCGAACCCTGTTTATGCATTGCATATCGCAGTCACTATAATGACCGAGTTCTTGTGTACCACCACAGTTTTGTATCACCACCATCATCATCATCGACTTAATCACACTTCGCAGCTTCCGTGTGCTTAGAAATCTTCATCTATCCCACACTGCCACTGGGATTAGACTCTGTCAGGGGAAGGAAATTCATCCTATCCCGTATGGTCAAGGGGCATGTCCTAGGAATTGTGTACTGTATGACATGTCTGTAAAAGTACTGCTTTTTGCCCCACTTTTAAGATGTTTTGGTTAAACGTGTATTCTGTAGATATTTTAGGAAGTTTTAGTGACTACAACTCCTGCTAGAATGCTAAAGGGTACATTGACATGTTAAGCTTCCAGATGTTTTTGATTTCCAGAGCCAATTTTCCATATTTCGTAATTTTCTCTGCCTCAGTTCCGGGAAGGTTAAGGATCAATGGAACTGCTATATCTATTACAAGTGCTGTTTTTATTCTCTCTACTTATGAGCACTATATCAGGTCTGCTGAAATCTACTGTTTTATCTGTCTTCCTATCTACAACATTTTGTTCTGTAAGACGTAGCTCTGCATAATGCTCAGTATATTCAGCATGAGTGTCTCCTTCCCGTTCAGTTGTCTTTGCACTGGTTAACCTTTAGACGCCTAATGTCAACTACAGTTGACATACCGCACCGCTAACCTCCGAAGTTGCATTTTATATATTTATTCAACAAATATAGGTACCGAATATTTTAAACATGGTGTATACTCTCCATTTTTTCCTCTTCAAAATGCAGTTTCTTTCATAATTCTAACTTATTTGGTTCCTGTATTATTCACATTTTATATACAGGGTGTGCTGAAATTAAAAAAAATAATTCCCGTGCCAAAAGGTTAATGTAGCAGTATGTGCACATTATCTCACTGTTCATTTCATGCAACCATTTCCTATGTGCTGGTGATCACTTCTGTGAGCAGCCCTTCTGTTGAGTGAGAAGCTAGCGGATTGAGTGACATACTGTTTGACTGTCTTTACCTGGTTCTCCAAGCCC
>Ga0209755_10006049_pt1 | contig 13535 bp, 9 predicted proteins | sample TergutCo191P1_FD_187301 | JGI IMG/M metagenome (GOLD analysis project Ga0209755, IMG submission 187301) | Cornitermes sp. P1 segment gut microbial communities from Petit-Saut dam, French Guiana - Co191P1 (SPAdes) (version 2) | ecosystem: Host-associated > Arthropoda: Insects > Digestive system >... | reverse complement strand
ATATTATAAGAGAAATTTTTATAGGAATGAGTATAGGCTTAATAGCAGGGCTAGTCGTTGCGTTGATTGCATTTGTGTGGCAAGGTGTAATAAGCCCGTTTAATGTGCCAATGTTTAACGAATACGGAGTGCAAATAAACACAATATTCTTTGGCGGAAGCACTATTGTAGCAGGGCTTATGCTAGGTCTAGCAACATGGATTGCCATTATAGTAGTTTGTACATTTGCTGCCTTTATGGGCTTTATAGTGCCATTTATACTGCACAAATTAAAAATAGACCAAGCAGTAGCAACAGGCCCCGTAATAACAACAGTAAAAGATGTAGTAGGCATGAGCGTATATTTGGGGCTAATATTATTGTTTGTAGTAACACTAGGGTAGTAATCAATGAATATTGAATAATGAATGTCAAATTGCTTAATGTAGGAATGACAAAGTTTAAAAGTATAGGTAACTAATGAATAACACAGATAATAACAAAAAAACATTTGACGATATAAAACGCACGGATAAAGACAATGCGTATTGGCTTGGTGAGGTTAACAAGCCAATGCATGAGTTTTGGTATGCAAGAGAGCTGCAAGAGATTTTGCAGTATACAGAGTGGCGTAATTTTAAAAAAGTTATAAGCACGGCACAAATAGCTTGCAAAGTAAGTCTACAAAATGTAGAAGACCATTTTGTAGTATATAAAAAACAGATAATATCAGGCAAGGGAAAGCAAGAAAAAATAGATGACTATCGGCTAACTCGTTACGCTTGTTATCTTATCGTTATGAATGCTGACCCTCGCAAAGAAATTATAGCACTAGGCCAGACCTATTTTGCGGTTAAAACTAGGCAAAAAGAGTTAGAAGAATTATATGACAGATTGACCGAAGACGAGAGGCGTTTATTTTTACGAGGCGACATTAAACAAAAAAACATGCTATTGTTTGAAGCTGCAAAAAAAGCAGGCATAGAAACGACTTTAGAGTATGCAATATTCACAAATAAAGGCTACGAGGGACTTTATGATGGGCTTAAAGAAAACGACATAAAAGAAAGAAAGGGTTTAGTGGGCAATAAAGAAATCTTAGATTATATGGGCAGTGCAGAACTAGGTGCTAATTTATTCCGAATTACTCAAACAGAAGATGTTCTAAAAAATCGTAGCGTAACAAACCGAGCAGAGGCAGGCGATATTCATTATAGAGTGGGTAGAGCCGTAAGAAAAGCAATTGCAGAAGTAGATGGCATAATGCCAGAAGACCAACCCCTGCCAGAAAAGTCAATACTAGAATTACAACAAGAGCAAAAGCTAGCCCTTAAAGGCAAGAAAAATTAACAATTAACAATGAATATTGAATAATGAATAATGTCGGATAAATAATAGTGGAAAGTGGAAAATTAAGGTGTGCGTAGTATAAATATGAGCGTACGATAAAACTTTAAAGACACAAAATATTTAATGCCAGCCCACAACAATTTTCCACTTTCCACTTTCCACTAAAAATAAGTCTGACATTATTCATTATTTAATATTAAGTATTCAATAGTCCTGCACTTATAATCTAAGTTGCATTTGGCAAAATCAAAAACCATCTCGCATGAAAAAAATCTATCCAAAAATTATCGGGCGTACATTCCGTAAAAATGTGGTTCATGTTGCTATTATTGCTATATTGTCGCTAATTACTATAGCGATAGTTAGTGGTATTGGCTCGCTTGCTCCTAGATTGCAAAGCGGTATAGATGCGCTATACGCCTATTATTCTGTGCTTTTTCCGGGCTTTATGGTGCCAGAACACATTACAAGTCTAACCGCTGCAATAGATGCGGTCAGCTATGTTTTTCCTGTATTTTTTATTGCTGTAACGGTGCTTGTAGTTTATATTAGTGTGTCTAGGCTTATAGATATAGAACGCTCACAAATGGGGTGTTTACGGAGTTTAGGCTTTAAAAACGGCACAATCGTTTCTAAGTACGCAATTTTTGTAGGTAGCGGTGCTACAATCGGTAGCACCCTAGGGCTAGTTGTTGGCTATGTGGCAATATCTCCGCTACTGTTTGAAATTATTGCAAATGAATTTTATTTGTTGCCAGAAACCACAAATCCGTTCCCTTTATTTGGTTTAATTACGGCAATTTTACTAATCGTGTTTAGCATAGGAATAACTCTTTTATTGGTGCTATTATCGCTTAAAGGCGCACCCGCACAGCTACTTAGACCAAAAGCTCCGCCAAAAGGTCGCAAGATTTTACTAGAGCGGACGGGGCCACTGTGGCGAACTTTGCCGTTTAGATACAAATCTAGCTTAAGAAATATTTTTAGGTACAGAGTTCGTTTATTTATGACGGTGTTTTCTATGTTGTTTTCGTCAGCACTGGTGTATGCCGCCATTGCTTTATCTTTTGTTTTGGCCGAATATAACCCAGATTTAACTTCTTTTATATTTCCAATATCCGCACTACTAGCAGGTGCAGCCGTTGCACTTTGCGTGCTAGTAATTTACAACATTACAAACATAAACATAGAAGAACGCAAAAGAGAAATTGCGACACTCAAGGTTTTAGGGTATCGCAATTTAGAAGTGACGGGCTATGTTTTTAGAGAAATTTTTATTCTAGGAATTATGGGTATTGCCCTAGGCCTACCCGCAGGCTTTGGCTTTATGGTCTATTTAATAGAAAACATGGGCTTTGGCAGTTTTGACTACATGTCGTCAGCGTGGTATGTATGGCTAATAACCCTAGCCACCGCAATAGGCGGCCTGCTTTTAACCGACCTATTCCTATTTAGAAAAATAATAAAAACCGACATGATGAGCAGTTTGAAGTCGATTGAATAAAGGGCTTTTAGTGGAAAATTGAAAATTGAAAGTTGAAAATGTCGGTTGGGATTTAACATTAAAATCCCACCGACATTTTTTTATTCGACAAAAAAGACAATCATTTTCAACTTTCCACTTTCAATTTTCAACTAATAAAAATCCGACATTATTCAATATCAATCAGCATACAACGCTAGCTGCACCAACTTTGACTGGTTTTTTGCCGTCATAATGGTTTCTTCTGTTATTACGCTGTTTTCTCGGGCTATTAGTTTTTTGTCGTCACCGTATAGTGCTTTTGCTAAGGTTTTACCTAATAAAAAGCCATACACGATAGCCACATTGTCTTTAGAGGCGGGCGAGCGAGATACTAAAATTTGCTCTTGCGGTAGCCTTAAAGGGTAGGTGATGTCTAAGTTTTCTTGGCTAGGATTTTTGGCGATGTCTGCTAATTCTCCAGTTTTTCCTAACTCGACTAAATTATCTAAATCACTTTTTTCACTTAGATTAACTTCTATTTTTGCTTTTGCAGGTTTTTTAGGTTTGGGCGCTACTTTCTTTTTAGGCAACTCTAACTTTATAGCCCTGCCTGTATCATTAAAAATTAAAAGCTTGTTAGAACTTGCCAATAAATTACTAGGCGCTAGTTCACTCTCGCCCACAACAAAAAATTCTAAACTTAAGTCGTTTAATAAAATATCTTTAACCGTGCCTAAAAGCTTGCCGTCTTGGTTATAGCAAAGCGAGTTTATGGGACTAATTCTTAAACTACTTTTTAGCTCTAGCGTTTTAACCACAAAGCCCTTATGGTCAATTGTAAGTGCATCGCTAGACTTATTTTTAATGTTTTTAAATTCTACAAAAAGCGTTTCGGGGTCGCTATCGTTTAATTCGTTATGTATTTTTAGCCACTTGGCACTACCTAGCTTATTATCAAAAATAATGTCGACAGCCGTACCAACAAGCGAAGCGCTAGCTAAAGCAATAATCGGCTTACCTAAAAGCTCACTCACTTTAATCATTTTTTAGTTACCTCTTTTACCCTTAGTTAAATATATTTATGCTAGCATAGTCAAAAACTTGACACCTTTATTAAGTATTTGTTAAGATTGCCTTATTAAAAGAAAAAGGAATTAAATTAAAATGCAAAAAATTACACAAGACATGACAATCCACGCTGTTTTATCAGCCCACCCCGACACTGCCGAAGTATTCTTATCTTTTGGAATGCACTGTCTAGGCTGCCCCGGCGCCCGTGGCGAAACAATAGCAGACGCCGCAATGAAACACGGAGTAGAGTTGGGGGTTATGTTGGATAGACTGAACGGTGTTGTAGAGGCGTAGTTTGTTATATAAATTACAGTTTACAGTGTACAGTTTACAAATTCGGTCAGATTACTTTTTAAACGCACAAGCTTTAAAGTTTAAAAATAGTTAAAGTAAGCCCACAATATTTGTAAACTGTAAACTGTAATTTGTAATTTAAACAAAAAGTTTATCTCAAGTATCATGAAAATAATAGTCGGTCTTGGCAATGTGGGCGATAAATATGCCCACACCTATCATAATTTAGGGTTTTTAGCGGTTGAGGCAATTGCTAAAAGATTGGGCGTACAGTTTACTAAAAAGGGCTGTGACGCCTCTTTGGCGTTTGCTGAGTTAGGCGGGCAAAAGATTATTTTAGCAAAACCCACCACCTTTATGAATAGAAGCGGAACAGCGGTTCAAAAGCTATTACACTATTATAAATGTAATAGTGAAGACCTACTTGTAATCTATGACGATATAGACATAGAAAAATTTACAATCCGCTTTAAGCAAGCAGGCTCTAGCGGCACTCACAACGGCATGAGAGACATTGTCTATTTTGTAGGCGAAGATTTTAAACGCATAAAAATAGGAGCAGGCCGCCCCCAAGAAGGCAGAGACCTAGCAAACTATGTACTAAGCACAATCCCCACACAAGAGCGCCCCCAATTTGTAGAAACAATAGAGTTAGCAGTAGATAAAGCACTAGAAGTGCTTTGAGAGTGTACAGTGTACAGCGTAACGCAAATTACAGTGTACAGTTTACAAATTCGGTTAAATACTTTTTTAAAGAATGTGCTAGTAAAAGCAATAAATCAACATTTGTAAACTGTACACTGTAAACTGTACACTAAAAAACCCCCATGTCCACCCCTACCATACCCATATCAATACCCTTTGCAGGTGATACCGCAAAGCTAATAACCGAGATGCAAATTAAAAATATCTCGGCTTTTAAGCTAGGGTTTGGGGCTAGGACTATTTGTTTTAGTGAGGCTGCTAAATTAAAAAAAAGAGCTGTTTATGTTTGTAGCGATATTATTGCCGCTAAAAAAGCTTATAGCCAAATTAGTAGTTTAGATAATAATTGCGTGTATTTGCCGCCAGCGTGTGACGATTTAATTTATAGAGAAACTCATGTAAAAGAAAACTACACTCCAAGATTATCCGCCCTTTTTAATGCCAGCCTAAATAAAAATGCTAGCATTGTTACAAGCATAGAAGCACTTTGCCAGCTTTACCCCAAACCAGACGAGTTTAAAAATGCAATAATAAAAGTAACAAAAGGCGAGCAGTTTGATGTTGGCGAACTAACAAAAAAGCTAATAGCAGCGGGCTATAAAAAAACGCCACTAGTAGAAGCAGAAGGCGAATTTAGCTTAAGGGGCGACATTTTAGATATTTTTATTGTGGGGCTCTCTAGCGGAGTTAGGCTAGAATTTTTTGGCGATGAGCTAGAAAGTATTAGAAAATTTGACCCACTAGCACTAGTTAGTGGCGAGCATTTAGACAAAGTTATTATAGCGCCCGCAACGGAGATTTTTTATGATTTTTTTAACGCAGATAGCATTTTAAAAGCCTTTAATAGCCAATTTAAAAAGCCAAATGACGGGAGCGAAAAAGTAGAAAACTACCACCGCCTAGTGTCAAAAATCTCTAGTGACTTAGCAGTAAACTCTAGTGACATGCGGTTAAAATTTTTAATGCCGCTACTACCGCACGCTAGTTTTATAGATTTTTTCGACCCATCACTTGTAGTTTTTGACGATGCAAAAGAGGCTAGCGATACAATAGAAAGCATCTATAAAGAACACCAAAACCGCTATAAGCTACTGCTTACTAATAGCGAATGCTATGTGGGCAGTCTTAACCACCTTACCCCTAAAGAAGAAATTACAGCATTTAACGCCCCAAAAACGGCATTCCATGCGTTCGATAGTCAAAATAGACTGTTTACGCCAGACGCACTATTCAATTTTAATTCATTTAATTTCCCTAACTATACCCGCAATTTAGATGTCCTAAAACAAGATATAGACACATGGCGTGGGCGTGGCAATAGGGTAATTTTATTTAGTGGTTCAAAAACAACTAAAGAAAACTTTGACGAATTTTTTAGTAGAGAAATTTTTACAGGTGGCGATGGCACGCTAGAAATTCTAGCAGACACCTTGCCAGAATCCGCCGCCTTTTTTGATAGCAAAATAATAATAGTTGGCACAAATAATTTAGTGGGGACGACAAGCAACAAGCCCACAATTAAACGCAGTAAAAGGGACGCATTTACAGAGCCAAAGGTTGGCGGTTTTGTCGTACACCGCTACCACGGCATCGGCTTTTGCGAGGCGATTAAAAGACTAAAGCTAGCCAACGCAGAGCGGGACTATGTTGTTTTAAAATATGACGGCGGCGACACTTTATATGTGCCAGTAGAAAACATGGATAGTCTAAGTCACTACGATAGCGGTGAAAATACTCCTAAACTCCAAAAGCTAGGCGGTGCTGAATTTAGCCGAATTAAAGAGCGAGTAAAAGAGTCCATATCTAAAATGGCACTAGATTTAAGCCATCTATACGCTAAAAGGGAGCAAGCTAAGGGGCATGCATACACCATGGGTAACGAAATGCTAGATAGCTTTTGCACAGAATTTGCCTATACAGAAACAGACGACCAGCTAACCGCAACCGCCGAATGCATAGAAGATTTAGCTAGCGGTAAGATTATGGATAGGCTACTTTGCGGCGATGTTGGCTACGGCAAAACAGAAGTTGCACTGCGTGCCGCATTTAAGGTAATACAAGAAGGCAAGCAAGTTGCGTTTTTATCGCCCACCACAATTCTAGCAAAACAGCACTTTAATACAGTAAGCGAGAGAATGGGTGACTTTGGCGTAAGAATTTCTAGCTTGACTCGTTTTGATAGCGAGCCTAGAATTAAAGCGGCACTAGCAGGGCTAGCAGATGGCAGAGTAGACATTGTGTGTGGCACTCATAGAATGCTTAGTAAAGATGTTATTTTTAACGATTTAGGTCTACTTATTTTAGACGAAGAGCAACGCTTTGGTGTTGCCGATAAAGAAAAAATTAAAGCCCTAAAAGAAAACATAAATGTATTAACCCTAACCGCAACCCCAATCCCCCGTACGCTACATCTATCGCTAAGCGGAATAAGAGACATTAGCGTCTTAGATACTCCGCCAGTCGAAAGGCTACCCGTTAAAACCTATGTTACAGAGTACACTCAAAGCCTAATTAGCGATGCCGTCATGCGAGAAGTATCTAGGGGCGGTCAAGTGTTTATCGTGTATAATAGGGTAGAAACTATGGAGCGATTTTTTAGCGAAGTTAAAAGTATACTCCCAGATAGTATCCGCATTGTACACGCTCACGGCCGCATGAGTGGCGAAAAGCTAGAAGATAAAATCGCAAGTTTTTCTAGGGGCGAGTTTGATGTTTTAATAGCGTCTACTATTATAGAAAACGGCATAGACATGCCAAACGCTAATACGCTAATAGTTATAGACTCTGACCGCTTTGGCTTGTCGCAACTTTACCAACTGCGTGGCAGGGTAGGTAGAAGTAACCGCCTAGCGTATGCGTATTTTACATTCGACTCTAAAAAACAATTAACACAAACCGCACATAAAAGGTTAGAAGCTATTACGCAGTTTACAGAGTTTGGCTCGGGCTTTAAAATCGCCATGCGTGACTTAGAGATAAGGGGAGCGGGCAATGTGTTAGGCAGAGAGCAACACGGCCATATTGACAAAATTGGCTACGATATGTACTGTAAAATTTTAGCCGAAACCATACAAGAAGCTAAAACGGGTCAACAAGCCCAAAATGCAGACGATGTAAAAATTGCCACCGACTTTAATGCCTTTTTACCCGATAGCTATGTTTTAGAACACGACCTACGACAAAGAGTTTACACAAGGGTTAGCCAAATAGACGACACTAAAAAACTAAAAGAATTAAAAGAAGAACTTCGCCAAATTTACGGCGTAGTACCAGTCCCACTAGAAAACCTAATGCTAGTAGCACTAGTAAAAAACCTATGCACAAAAATTCACGCTAGTAGTGCTAGTCTTAAAAAAAACGATTGCAGCATTATTTTTAAATCCACAAAAGATATTCCAAAATCAATCACTAGTTTTAAATCTGCCAAATTAGACTTAGCAAACGGCAAAGTAAGCTTTGGCACAGACAGAGACAGCATGCTTAGATTTTTAGTTATGCCTAAGGCATAACTAAAAATCAATGCACAATTCATAATTCACAATGCACAATGAAGGTTAAAATATAAGAACACAAATAAAGTCTATGATTTAAAATAAAGACAATAATTGTGCATTGTGAATTGTGAATTGAAAAAAACTATTGACTACACTATCAACATGTGTTAATATACAATCATGCAATACAAAAAGAAGTATATTAACGATAGGCTGTTAGAGGCTGGAATGAAGGAGTTTTTAGAAAAAGGCTACCGCCAAGGCTCTATTACTACCATTGCCGAGCAAGCTGGAGTCCCCATTGGTAATTTATATCGCTATTTTGACGGCAAAAGCGGTCTATTAGATGCAATAGTCCGCCACACTTACCAAGAAGTTCCAAAGCTAGTAGAACAACTAGCATGGATAGACACAGATGCTACAATCGGCATACAAGAAGCAAAAGGGCATATTGTTCAGCTACTACTTAATCTATTTGAAGCACATGGCAAGCAATTAGTATTACTTAGCGACAAATGCGAAAACACAAGATACGAGGACTTTATTAAAAAAATAACGGACCAAGTAACTAATTTAGTATTTATAAAATTCTACGGTGCAGATGGTAGCGAGATGGATAAGCTTATGGCGTACTACACCTCTAAAGCATTCGTAGGCACAATATTCGATATTCTACGCTCTGACCTAAACTCAGAAAAAAACGAACAAATAATAATGCGAGTTTTAACTTTCTATTTTTACGAGCTTGGAGCAAGAAAATAGTATTTCGCAATGCACAATTCATAATGCACAATGCACAATGAATGATAAAATATAAAACACAAGTAAAATCTATGATTAAAAATAAAGACAACAATTGTGCATTGTGCATTATGCATTGTGCATTATAAAAAAATGACTTCCGCAAAACAAATTTACAAAACATTACTTACCGACTTAGAGACTAGCATGAGTGCTGTTGACTTTGATGTTTGGATTAAAACCCTAGAGCCAGTTGGCATTAAAGAGGGTAAGCTTGTGCTGTGCGCCTCTAGCGACAGAATGAAAGACTTTGTAAACGAAAAATTCAATGGCACTCTTTTAGCGTCTTTAGCTAAAACAAACCCTTTGGTTTTAGGCATTACGCTAATTGCTCCAAGCGAAAAGTTATCATTTTTAAACGAAGAGCCAGAGATTAAAAAACAAGAACACTCTAGCTCAAAATCGGCTGTTCCTGCTACCGATAATATAGAAAAAGAAAAACTAGATAAGCCGCCCGAGATTAAAAGCGAACCGCCAAGGTGCGACATGACCCCCATAAATCCAAAATTTAATTTCGAAGAATTTGTAGAAGGCAAAAGCAATCAGTACATGTGTGCTGCCGCCATGGCAGTAGCAGAAAACCCAGGTAGGTCTTATAACCCATTATTTATTTACGGCGGCACAGGGCTAGGTAAAACGCATATTATGCATGCTATTGCAAATTCTGTGTTTGTTAACCACCCACATAAAAGGGTAATGTATGTCTCTAGCGAGAATTTTTTAAATGACTTTGTAGAGCTTGTGCGTAAAGGTAGGGCAAAAGAGTTTAGAGATAAATATCGCAGTGTAGACATTTTAATGATAGACGACATTCAGTTTATATCTGGTAAACCAGGCGTACAAGAAGAGATTTTCCATACATTTAATGCATTGCACGGGGCGGGCAAGCAGCTTGTTTTTAGTAGCGATAGACCCGTTAGAGAAATTAGAGACCTAGAAGAAAGGCTACAATCCCGCTTTGAAAGTGGCTTAATGGTAGATGTTCAATTGCCAGATGTAGAAACCCGCACGGCAATCTTACAAAAAAAAGCATTTGGTTTAAATGTTATAATAGACCCCGCAGTCCTATTTTTTATGGCAGAAAAAGTCTCTAGCAACATTAGAGAATTAGAGGGGTTATTAAATAGAGTTATGTTTTTATCTAGGCTAAATGACGAAGCACCAACGGTTGTTTTAGTCAAAGAAGCACTAGACGGGGCAAGCGAAAGAAGCGAAGAAGCAGTCTCTAGCGACAAAGTTATAGAGTGCGTTAGTCGCTACTACAACATCAGTAAAGACGATTTAATCGGCAAAAAGAAGAACCGAGACATTGCAGAACCACGCCAAATTTGCATGTATTTAGTAAACGAAATAGTAGGCTTGCCACTAGCAAAAGTCGGCGAAAATTTTGGCGGCAGAGACCACACAACAGTCATGCATGCACGCAAAAAAGTCCTAGAGCTCATACAAACAAATGTAAAAGTAAAACTAGCAGTAAACGACATAAAAGAAATGGTCTTTAAACAAGGCGTATAAATACGCCTTGCAAAATGCACAATTCATAATGCACAATGCACAATGAATGTTAAAAATAATTAGTGTAAGCCAAACTTTCAATCAAATATAAAAACAATAATTGTGCATTGTGCATTATGAATTGTGCATTGAAAAAAGGATAACCTATGAGTAGCCAAATTATACGAGAAACACCCGAAATACAAGAGCTTTTTGAGAAAATGCAAAAGGTTTTAAGCCACGACCCTTTAATGGCTCGTTGTGTGCTAGATGGCAACACTAGGGCATTAGAGAGCCTAGGTAGGTTTAGGGACTGCTTAAAAAAAGCAGTTTTTCCGCTAGAGTGGATGGGTAGACTAGCAACTCTAGCTGGTATCTTTTTGTTTTCTAAATTTTCTAAATGGAGAAAAGAAACAGGCTCTAACCCTACTGGTAAAGACTTGCCAAACGCTTTATTTTTAAAAAGGCTTTTTTCTGGGCTTAGCGATGCAAGAGAATATTTTATAAAACCATCTACTGCCCTAAGGGTTTTAAGAGTCATGGACGGGCTATACGATAGCTTTGATATGAGCTTTTTTGTAATTAAATACATTATAATAAATTCTCAAATAGAGGCGGGCTATAATAAAAAAGCGGGGCTGTCTAAATTATTAGGCTTTCCGCAAGAAAAAAGCTTTTTAGTGTCTTGTGACCACAAAGACTATTTTAGCGTGCCAGAGCTTAGCCGCAATTTATCGGGTGCATTTAACTGGATTTCTGCTTGTAGAAGCGACCCAAACCTAGACCAAACAATGTCTACTAAGTACCCCCCCGACAAAATAAAGCTAGCGTTTGAAGACATTTTTGATGCTTTAAGCTTTATGGCAAGAGTAAAACTAGATATAGATAGCGAAGGCATAGTCAATTTTATAGAAACCTGCCCACATAAAAAAGAAGAAAAAATACCATCTAATGGCGTAATTAGACTTTTTGAAAAGGTTGACGAAACTTATTTTTCTTGTAGCGAGATAGCAGAAGATAAAGAAAACATTGACTTTTTTATGTTAGAAAAAATGGAAGTTTTAAAAAACGAAGCCACAGTAAATTCTGGCATTAAATTTGCGTATCGCTCTTTTAGCGAAAAGGAATCGCTAACGGCATACTTTATAGAAAAAGAGCCATACGACATTAAAGACTTTAAAGTTCAGCCGCTAGACTTAAAAGTCAATCGCCAAAAGTCAGCGATGGAGTTTTATAAAAGAGTAAGCGGTTATTACCCCGTTACTCATACGGCGTCTTCTTTTTATAGGGGAATGCTAACAACGCATTATCGCTACCACAATATTTTAGCGCCCGCAATTGTAGATGCACTTTGCGACAGCCGAGATGCTAAAGTTAGAATTTTAAAAACGCTTGTTGTAAAAGACGAAAAACATTTTTTTGAGATGCTAGAACCAGTTTTTAAAGCACTACAATTTTCTAATACCAGCGAATTAAACGACTGGCAAAATTTAGACTTTAAAGACAAAATAGATAAACTATGTGCCTATATAGAAAACGATGATTATCGCCACCGTAGAATAGTCGACTGGGACACTTTAATCATGCGTGTTTTAATTTATGACGGCCCAACAGAAGTTATAAGAACGCTTTTATTAGACGACAATAAAAGTTATTCCATCGACTATAAAGACACAATTAAAAGCATTTGCAACCATATAATCGCAGGGCTAGAAATGCGTTATATAGATGAAATTTTTGACGCAAGAGAAGTTTCTAACAATCAAAAAGAAAATTATAAAAGAGTTTTTAAGCCAAAAATAGACAGATATAAAGAGCTATTCCCCGGCCAAGCGGCAAAAATAGAATGTAAGGCATTAGTACAGTCTTATATAGACACAATTGTAGAAAAGCTTACAAACATAGAGCGGGCCGACAAAAATGAGCAAGTTGCAGACAATGTTTTTGCAGAAAACAACATTTTGGATGCCATAGAAATAATGGAAAACAACAAAACTAGCAAAAACTTTAAGGTAACAGAGCGAGCCTTTTTGCAGTCTATAATATCTTTTTTGGCGTTTTATGACGGATTAAATAGTGCGTGCCAGCACAGAATGAATTACGAGTTTGAAAAAAGCTCTAAAATTTTATCTCAAAAAGAAATAGAAAGCTTTAAAAAAGAAATAGAGTCAGAATTTTTAGTAAGCGTAGAGTCTAAAGCAAGCGAACTGTTTTTAGCGTTTAGTAAGGTAAAAGGCGGTGCAATAGAGCTTGCGTTAAAAGAGTTATGGGCGTTTGCCAACATGAGCTACGAAGACACAAAAAGATACAACGCACTACTAGCAAGGCCGCCAATATCTAGGGCAAGGCTAGAAAAAATCTTCTTTGAAGATGCCATGGGCGAACTTATGTTTATTGACGAAAGAGACGAAAAGCTAACCTTTGAAGAAGTCTACGAAGACGATAGCCTATTAGTAAGCTTTTTAGAAAAGATTTTAAGGTTTTTACAAGGAGAAGATGTTTTAGCAAGGCGACAATCCCAAGTAAGAATACCAGACAAAAGCGATTATGGCGGCTACAAAGAGCATGCAAAAACCGTAATTTATCCACAAGTTGTAACCTTTTCTAAGCATAAAGAAGATGGCGACTCTAACGATTGTCTTATTATGGACCACACTGGTGCTTTTGCCCCATGGCACGATGGAGAAGTTCAAATTTTGACAGAATTTAAATACACTCTAAATTATGCGTATTATGTATTACCAAACATTAACCGCATAGAGACCGAGTGGTGGGTTGACCCGTTTTTAATTTCTTGTAAAAACTTTGATGCAAAAATAAAACAAGGCAGGGATAAAGCAAATGAAAATTGAAAATAGCCAATTAGAATTGGACGAGTTTGC
>Ga0209755_10006048_pt1 | contig 13536 bp, 10 predicted proteins | sample TergutCo191P1_FD_187301 | JGI IMG/M metagenome (GOLD analysis project Ga0209755, IMG submission 187301) | Cornitermes sp. P1 segment gut microbial communities from Petit-Saut dam, French Guiana - Co191P1 (SPAdes) (version 2) | ecosystem: Host-associated > Arthropoda: Insects > Digestive system... | reverse complement strand
GGGGGGGGGGGGGGGGGGGGTGTAGTTGCAGGTCATGAAATCGTCGGTGTTTACGGCGCGTAGGGCTATTACGGGGTCGTAGGTGCGGTCGTCGCCTTTTACGCCTACTGTGTAAGTATTTGTCATTACTGCAAAATATTGGGAGGGTGGGGGGTCTAGGGTGTCTAGCTCGGCGCGCAGGATGGCGTCGGCGCGGCGCAGGGTGTCTAGCTTTTGGTGGGTCACTTCGCCGATTATGCGGATGGCTAGACCCGGGCCCGGGAAGGGCTGGCGGCGGGTCATGGCGGCGGGTAGGCCCAAAAGCTCGCCCAGATTTCGCACCTCGTCTTTGAAAAGGCCGGCCAAAGGCTCGATAATGCCGTCAAAATCCAGCACATCCGGGAGGCCGCCCACATTGTGATGGCTTTTGATGACAGCCCCATGGCCAAAGCCGCTCTCCACAATATCCGGGTAAATCGTGCCCTGCGCCAAAAAGGCTATGCCGCCCAGTTTTTTGGCCTCCTCCTCGAATACGCGAATGAATTCATTGCCAATAAATTTGCGCTTTGCCTCCGGGTCGATTATGCCCGCCAGACCGCCGACAAAGCGGTCTTGGGCGTTTACTCGTATAAACTGCATCGGCATTTTGCCAAAAACCGCCTCGATTTCGTCGCCCTCATCCATGCGCATAAATCCGTGGTCAACAAAAACGCAAACCACCTGCCCGGGGATGGCGCGCGCCAAAATAGCCGCGCAAACGCTGGAATCTATGCCGCCGGATAAACCCAACAAAACCTTTTTATCTCTCACTTTTTTGCGAATATCCATAATTTGGGAATCCAAATATCCCTCCAGCTGATAATCGCCGGAAACGCCGCAAATTTCAAAAAGAAATTTGCCGATAATATCGCGCCCGGCGGCGGTATGAGCGGATTCGGGATGAAACTGGACACCGAAAAGCCGCCGCGCCGGATTTTCGCAGGCGGCTATGGGGCAATCGGCGGTGGTGGCGGTTGGCTCAAAGCCTTGCGGCAGGCGGATTACCCGATCAGTATGGCTCATTAGCACATCCCCCGAATTCAGCCCCCCAAACAAAACCGCCGCCCTATTAAAATCAGCCGCAAAAACCCCATATTCCCCGGATTCGCCCCGGGCGGTTTCGCCGCCTAAAATATGGCACATCATCTGCATTCCATAGCAAATTCCAAGAATTGGAATTCCCAAATCAAAAAGCCCCGGGTCGCATAAAGGCGCGTTTTGCGCCGAAACACTGGCAGGGCCGCCGGTCAGGATGATTCCCGCGGGTGCGGCTGCGCGGATTTTATCCAGCGAAATATCGCCCGGGGCGATTTCGGAATAAACCCCTAAACTACGCACATTGCGGGCAATCAGCTCTTTGTATTGCCCGCCAAAATCTAGCACCAAAATCGAGTTTTTCATAAAATAACAATCCCTTCGTAAACCTGAAAACAGCCGCCTGTCATAAAAATGCCATTATCGGTGAAATTTATGACAATCGTGCCGCCGCTCAGTTCGATTTGTATATCGGTATTTTTATCGCAATGTCCGTTTAGAATCGCCGCAACAGCCGCCGCCGCAGCACCCGTGCCGCATGCCAGCGTTTCCCCAGCGCCCCGCTCCCAAACCCGCATTTGCAATTTATTGCGGTCGATTATACGAATAAACTCCGTATTTATCCGCTCGGGAAAAAATTCATGATGCTCAAAATCAGGGCCGATTTGCTCCAAATCCAAATCATCTATATTATCGACAAAAATTACACAATGAGGATTTCCCACGGAAACGCAGGTAATCCGCCATTGCCGCCCGCCTACCTCCAGCGGATAATCGATAATCATATCGCCCGGCAAATTCGCCGGAATTTGCTCCGGCGCAAAGCGCGGCATCCCCATATTTACCCGCGCCGAATGCACCTGATTGCTCGTTGCATAGGCAGTTATTTCCTTTATACCGTCCAGAGTTTCAATAGTAATTTCCAAATTTTGGCAATAGCCGCGCTCCACAAGAAATTTCGCCGCGCAACGAATAGCATTCCCGCACATCTGCGCCTCAGACCCATCCGGATTAAACATCCGCATTTTCGCATCAGCCACCATGGATTTGCCCAGCATCACAAACCCATCCGCCCCAATACCAAAGCGGCGCACACAAAACCTAGTCGCCAGCCTTTCGGGATTATAAATTTCCCGCGAAAAATTATCCACAAAAACATAATCATTGCCGCAGCCATGCATTTTCACAAATCGTAAATCCACAAAATCCCCCCAAACTATTCTATACAAAATTATACCATATTTTAGTCCAATACGCTTAACAAAAAATTTAATGAAAATTTTTAAAATAATTGATATTTTTCATGCAAAACTACCAAAAAAAATATGCCTATTGTTTGTTTTGTATATTTTGAGGGGGGTTGGCTCGAATTATTTTGTGCAAAACTGTTATTGTGATTTGGGCGAAAATGTTGTAATATTAGAGAAAGAAGTTTTTTTGGTATTATCTAAGGAGGCTAAAGTATGGCTGGTCTTATATTAAAGGACATTGTGAAAAGGTATCCAAACGGTTTTGTTGCCGTTTCTGAATTCAATCTGGATATAGCAGATAATGAATTCTTGGTGCTTGTTGGCCCTTCGGGATGCGGTAAATCTACCACTTTGCGTATGATTGCCGGTTTAGAGGAAATCTCTGAGGGCGAGCTTTATATTGACGACAAACTTTGCAATAACATGGCACCGAAAGACCGGGATATCGCTATGGTTTTCCAAAATTACGCGCTTTATCCCCATATGACAGTTTATGACAATATGGCTTTTGGTCTAAAGCTGCGCAAAACCCCGCGCACAGAAATACAGCGGCGGGTTTCCGAGGCGGCGCGGATTTTGGGCATTGAATCCCTTTTGGACCGCAAACCAAAAGCACTTTCTGGCGGCCAGCGTCAGCGCGTGGCCATGGGTCGCGCTATTGTTCGCGAGCCAAAGGTTTTCCTGATGGATGAGCCCCTTTCCAATCTGGATGCAAAACTGCGCGTGCAAATGCGTACCGAGATTTCAAAGCTGCACCAAAAATTGAGAACTACCTTTATTTATGTTACTCATGACCAAATCGAGGCTATGACTTTGGGCGACAGGATTGTTGTTATGAAAGACGGCCTGGTAATGCAGGTTGATACCCCACCGAATCTTTATGCCTATCCGCAAAACCTCTTTGTGGCCAGCTTTATTGGCTCGCCGCAAATGAATCTTGTTGATGCTATGGTTGTTCCGGGCGATGGCGATTATGTTCATATGGATATGGGCGGCGCGAAACTGCGCATGACCCCCGAAAAATCCAAAAAAATCGTGGATGCAGGCTATTTGAATAAAGAGGTTGTTGTTGGCTTTAGACCCGAGGATATCTATGATGAGCCCGAGTTTGTCAATAAATGGCCAGAAACTACCGTAGAGGCCAAAGTGGAGCTATCCGAGCTTTTGGGTGCTGAGGTTTATCTGTATTTGGATATCGTGGAAAACGCCATAACGGCGCGGGTTGACCCCCGCACAAAAGCAAAAGTGGGCGATATTATCAAAGTCGCCGTTGATGCTGATTATATCCATGTTTTTGACCGGGATACGGAGCAGGTTATTACCAATTAAACGAATAAATGCGCAAATATACCGCGAAAGCCGTGATGAAAATCGCGACTTTCGCGGTTTAGAGCATGTTTTACTTCTTTTTTGCGGCGGATTTGCGCGGCGTTTTTTTGCCATTCAAGGAGCTAATCCGAAGACAGCGCCCGAAGGCGCGGCGAGGATTAGCGACGAAGAAGGGCGGAAAAACGACCGCAAAGACGGTGCAAAAAAGATGTAAAGCATGCGGTTAAAGCATTTCCGATTTTATGACAGGAGTGATATTCTTGCTATCCAGCCAGATTATGCAAAATACGATAGAGGGTCTAAAAACCATTACCCGCCGCGAATTTGCCATAATAGAGCGCGAGGGGCGCGTGGTTGCCGCAACCGAGCCTGATATGCTAAATAAGCAAATCACCGCCGCCGCTGATTTTGTAAATTCGGCCGCCGATAGCCAGAGTGTTTCGGGATACCAGTATTTCAAGGTTTTTGATAATGGAGTGGCTGAATACGCCGTTTTGATTCAGGGCGAGGATGAGGAAACATATCGCCTAGGCAAAATCGCCGCTTTTCAGGTTGGCGGGCTGATTGTTGCATATAAAGAGCGTTTTGACCGGGATAATTTTGTGAAAAATTTATTGCTTGATAATATGCTGCTGGTGGATATTTATAGCCGGGCTAAAAAGCTGCGCATCGAAACTGCCGCCCGGCGGGTGGTGTATTTAATCGAATCCGATGTGGGCCAAGACCCGGGCGCGGCTGTTGAAACTGTGCGCAATATTTTTCCGGCGAAAAATAAGGATTTTGTGACCGCCATTGATGAAAAGCATATTATTTTGTGCAAAGAGCTAAAAGCGAAAGACGGCATTGAGGAAATAGAAAAAAATGCCAATATTATTGTAGATACTCTTAGCTCGGAAACAATGAATTCCGTGCGGGTGGCTATTGGCACTGCCGTTTCGGATATTAAATTTGTGTCAAACTCCTATAAAGAGGCGCGGCATGCTTTAGAGGTTGGCAAAATTTTTGATGCCCAGAAATTGATTGTGAATTACGAGCGGCTGGGGGTTGGGCGGCTGATTTATCAATTGCCCGTATCGCTTTGCCGAATGTTTATCAATGAAGTATTAGGCGAATTTGATGCGGATAATTTAGACGACGAAACCTTTGCCACAGTTTCAAAATTTTTTGACAATAATCTAAATGTTTCCGAAACATCGCGCCAGCTATATATTCACCGAAATACTTTGGTTTACCGGCTGGATAAGCTAATGAAAGGCACTGGGCTGGATTTGCGCAATTTTGATGATGCGATTATTTTCAAAATAACTTTGATGGTGAATAAATATTTAAAATACAAGGAAAACCGCTCTGTGTAAGGGTTAGATGCATGTTGCACAAAAAAATTTGAAAAAAATCGCCTTTTTATGTTGACTTTTTTCTCCAAAAAAAGTATAATATTAAATATATGTGATATTTCTATTACATTTTTGTAACATGAGAGCGGGCGATAAAATATTATAAAGATAAGCAATGCCACCAAAATATATGAAAATGGCGCGCGGGGCATACAGGATGTTTCCCTGAATATTGAGCGGGGCGAGTTTGCTTTTGTTGTTGGTTCATCCGGCTCGGGAAAATCTACCCTGATTCGCCTTTTGCTAAAAGAGGTTGACCTTACAGAGGGTGAAATTTTTATCAATGATGAAAATATTACCCATTTCACAAAACGGGATGTGCCGTATTTGCGCCGGCGCATGGGGGTTGTGTTTCAGGATTTTCGCCTGTTGCCCAATCGCACCGTTTATGAAAACGTGGCTTTTGCCATGCAAATAACAGACGCATCAAACCGTGAAATAAGGCGAAATGTACCCATGACCCTCTCTATGGTGGGTTTGCAAAAAAAATCGAAAGCCTATCCAAACCAGCTATCCGGCGGCGAACAGCAGCGCACCGCCTTGGCTCGCGCGATTGTGAATAATCCGCCATTGCTGATTTGTGATGAACCCACCGGAAATTTAGACCCGGATACGGCATGGGAAATAATGCGGCTTTTAGACGATATAAACGACCGGGGGACGACTATTGTGATGGCCACCCATGCTTGGGATATTGTAAATGCTATGAAAAAGCGCGTGATTGCCCTAAAAAACGGTTTTGTTGTGCGAGATGTAGAAAGAGGCGGTTATACCGATGAAATCTAAGCTCGGCTCGGGATTGCGTTTCCGAAATGTTAAATATTATTTACAAGAGGTTTTTAAAAGTCTGGTGCGAAACAAAATAATGTCGTTAACCAGCGTGGCGACGGTATCGGCCAGCATTATCATAGTGATTGCCACCTATGCCATTGCCACAAATGTTAATTTTGTGTTGGGTTATTTGGAAAACACTGTTGGTCTGACAGTTTTTTTGGAGGACGAACTTGATTATATAGCGGTTGAGCGCATGGAGGCGCAGATTTATGGTATGAGCAATGTTCGCACCATAGATTTTGTTTCCAGCGAAGAGGCTTTGGTGCAGTTTGCCGCCCAGTTTCCTGAAAATTCGCAGGAGATGCTTTTGGGGCTGGCGGAGGGTGAGCCGCTTTTGGCGCGGTCTTTTGTCGTTTCCCTGCATGATATTCGTTTGCAGGGCGAGCTAATTACCACAATCGAGAGTTTTCATGGGGTTTCTAATATCGAACACGCCCAGGCTCTAACGGATATTCTCATTGGGATAAATAGCTTTGTGGCACTTTTTAATTTGCTGATAATTTTGATATTGCTTATTCTTAGTGTGGTTATAATCACTAATACGATTAAACTCACTGTAAACAACCGCCGAAACGAAATCGTCATCATGAAATATGTTGGGGCCACGGATTGGTTTATAAAATGGCCTTTTATGATTGAGGGGATTGTTATTGGCATTATTGGCGCAATCATTCCTTTGACCGTGGCATGGCTGGGGTATGACCGAGTGGTGGCGATGGTTGGAAATTGGCGGTTTGTTGGGGATTTGCCCTTTTATGCCGCCGGCGATATTTTTCCGCTGATGTCCCCGATGATAATTTTGCTAGGTGCGGCTATTGGCACTTTTGGTAGCATTACCAGTATGCGCAAGCATTTAAATGTTTAAATTTGCGCGAAAAAATTTATGAGGTGAAAATTTTGATGAGTAAGAAAATAAAAACATTGACAATATCGGCTTTGATAGTGGTAATTAGCGCGGGATTTGTTTTGGGTAGCGTTTTTGCTAATAATTTGACAAACCTGCGGGATGAGCGAGCAGAAATTATGGGCGAGGAGCGGCGGCTGCGCGACCAGCTGACCGATATTCGCGAAACTCAGGATGCTATTATTATTGAAATGTTTGAAATGGATATGAAACTGCAAGAGCTGACCATGGCTTATTTAGAGGCCAGCATTGATTTGGCATATACGGAATCGATGCTGCGCTTTGCCCAGGCGGCTTTGTATGAGGCGGAGGAAAGCCGGGAGGCGCAGCAGGATAATCTGCGGGCGCGAATTAGATTTATGCACGAAAATGGGAATTTTTCGTACATAGAGATTCTTTTTGCATCGGCGAGCATTTCGGATTTTTTGAGCAATATGAATCGTATCAATCAAGTGATAGAGCGGGACCACGAGATTTTGCAAAATCTTTTAGATATCGAATATGAAATCGCCGCGCGGCGGGATGAAATTTATTTTAGGCTAATGGAGGTCGAGCTTTTTAATCAGGAGCTGGCTTTTGCTCGCGCCGCTTTGGATGAGGCTATTGCCCTGAATATCGAGATGTTTGCGCGGCTGACCGACGAGGAGCATACCAGCCTATATATGCTTTTGAGCGTTGAGGCCGACAGAATCGAGATAGACCGCCAAATTCGCCTGCAAGAGCAGGCTGATGCCCGCAATCGCGCCGCCACGGCGCATCAGCGCGCTGCCCAATTGCCGCCGCTGCAAGCGGGTGTGCGTATGGGCTGGCCTGTGCAAGGTTTTCGTCAGGTTAATTCCCATTATGGCAATCGCATTTCGCCGATTCGCGGCGGCTGGGAATTTCATACCGGCGTGGATTTGCGCGCCCCTCATGGCACAAATATTTTGGCCGCCGAAGCCGGCATAGTCACCTTTTCCGGATGGTCGCCCGGCTGGGGTTTGCGGATTGATATCACCCATTATGACGGTTTGGTGACTATGTATACCCACAATTCCGCCAATTTGGTAAGTCTGGGCGATTATGTAAGTCGCGGCCAGGTTATTGCCCGCGCCGGCTCTACCGGCGATGCCACCGGTCCCCATCTCCATTTCGAGGTTCGCCGAAACGGCCGCCATATCGACCCTCGACCATTTCTTGGATATTAAGTTCGTAAAACATGTATAATTTTTTGTACAATGCAATAAACTGAAATTGGTATTAGCTGGTAGTATGAAGGGAGTGGTTTTGTGGGTTCTAGCAAATTTAATTATGTGATGGGGCTTGTTTCCGGCATTGCTATTACGATTTTGGTTTTTGTTTTATTGGTGCCTTTGGGGAATTTGGGCGGCGGGCCTGCGGCGGCTGCTCCCGGGCAATCGGGCTATGATTGCGCGGATTGTTATAATAATGCCTGGGGTGATTTTACTGGCAAGCTCGACCGGATTTATGAAATGATTGATGAGCATTTTATTGGCGAATTTGATATGGATGCCGCCATTGAAATGATGTTTCGCGGCTTTGTTTATGGGGCTGGCGACCCGTATACATCCTATATGGATGCCAGCAGTTTCAGCGATTTTATGACCCGCCTGACCGGGGAATTTTCCGGGATTGGGGTTACTGTGACTGTTTGTACTGATACAAATCGGATTTTGGTTATTTCGCCTCATGAGGGCTCGCCTGCTTATCAGGCCGGGGTTTTGCCCGGCGACCGTATTGTGCGGGTAAATGGCGACCCGGTTTTTGGGGATGGGCTAAATGAGGCTATCAATATTATCCGCGGCCCGATTGGCACAACTGTTGATATTACCGTATCGCGCGAGGGTGTTGGGGATATAAATATGACTATCGAGCGCGCCATTATCCAAAGCGAAACTGTCCGCGCCACTATGCTCGATGGGGGCATTGCCCATATTCGCATTACCGGTTTTGATAATTTGACCGCCGGCCAGTTTGAGCGCGCTTTAAACCGGATGCGCGCCGAGGGTATGCGCGGCATGGTTTTGGATGTTCGCAATAATCCCGGCGGGGCTATGGATGCGGTGCTGGAAATAGCTGATTTTATTTTGCCGCAGGGGGTTATTACTTTTACGGTGGATGCCCGCGGGGTTCGCAATTATCACCGCTCTGGTCGCCGTGCCGCTGATGTGCCTGTTGTTTTGCTGATAAATGGCAATTCCGCCTCGGCCTCCGAGGTGCTGGGGGGTGCTATTCAGGATAGCGGAATTGGGGTGCTTGTGGGTACTACCAGTTTTGGCAAAGGGGTTATTCAGCGGATTATGCCGCTAAATGATGGCTCGGCTCTGCGCGTGACTGTTGCCCAATATTTTACCCCGGGCGGCCATTCGATTGATGGCGTTGGTCTTACCCCCGATTATTATATCGAGATGGAGCGGGAGCTAACGAATATCTTATCCCGCCTGCCTGCCGCCGATGATGTGCAATTGCAAAAAGCATTGGAAATAATAAACGAAAAAATAGCGCAATAGGTTTCTTTAAAAACATTAAACCACTGATAAACACAGATAAAACCCTGATAAAACTTAATGCGCGTGGTTTTATCAGGGTTTTATCTGTGTTTATCAGTGGTTTAAGGCAACCCCTATTAACCGCCTCACACAATTTTTGAGCTAAATTTTGACTCCGTATGTCTGCGGAAAACCGCCGCAGACATACTATGCAAAATTTTTAACGCTCAAAAATTGGTTCGTTGCTTAGGTTAATAGAGGTCGCCTCAATGCTCTTATGTTCCTTGGGCTTGGTTGCGGATTTGGAATATGGCGGCTCGCACCTGCGGGATTAGCAAAATCACCAATGTAATGCCCATCTCGGTAAACATAAACGCGGCATTATAGGCCATGGCATAGGGGATTGCCCCCCAGCCCTCGGGCGCGAATTGGGCAAAGAAAAATATCCCCGCCATAGTGCTGGCAAACCAGCGACCAATCACCCCCACAACAAAGCCTATGTAAAGCCCATGCGGCTTTTTCCAAAAAAACCCGGCCAGCCCCAGCAGACCAAAAGCCACGGGATAATCCAGCAAAACCTGAATGGGATGGAAAACCTCCGGCCTTTGGGCAAATTGCAAAAAGCCATAGCTAATCGCGGCAACCAGACCAATTTTTGGGCCATACATAAAACCGACAAAAGACACAAAAAACATTGACATCAACGTAACAGAGCCGCCCCAGGGCATGCGATAGAGGCGGAAATTGGAGAGAATAAAGGCAATAGCCAAAGCCAGCCCCGCATAGGCCAACGCCTTTGTGCTGGTTTTGCTACGCTTGAAAATAATGCCGCTGATAATAATAAAGGACAAGCCCGCTATTACCATCACCCCAAACTGGAAAAGCTCGCGCCATTGGCGGTTTTCCTGCAAAAACGCAAAAAAATCGTAAATCATAAAAAACCTCCCAAAAAATTTTTGGCAGGGACGCGAAAAAACGCGGCTTCCTTTCGCCGGCATTACCCGGAGCAAGTTAGAGGGTATAATCTCAGCTTTTAAAGCACCCCTAGCCAATATTTATTATACAGCATAAACGGCGGCTTGTCAACAAAAAAATCAAAGGAGAATTTATATGTATAAATTACTGGCTTGTGATATGGATGGCACGCTGATTGGACGGGATTTTATTTTGAATAAACTTGATATTGATGCCCTACAGGCCGCCGGAAAATCGGGGATACATTTGGTTTTATGCTCCGGCCGCTCCTATGAAAGCCTGAAATTTTTCGCCCAAGAAATCGGGATGATTAGCCCCGGCAATTTTTTGATTGGGTTTAATGGCTGCACCGTATATGATTTGGGGGCGGACAAGGTTTTGCGCGAGGAGGGGCTGGGGATGGATGCCGCAATTGCGGCTCTGGCCGCCCACAAAGACAGCGACATTTTTGCCGAGCCTGTGGTTTACAAAAACAGCCAGGATGTGCTGATTTTGGGGGATGGCGAATGGAGTCGGGAATATATGAAAACATCCCGGGTAAATGCGATTGTCTGCAAAGACCAGATTTCCGCCCTTGGCGAGATGGGCGGCGGTGTTAGCAAAATAATTTTCATTGGCGAATACAAAAATCTGCAAAAGCTGGCGGCGATTTTGGAAATGCGGCTGGGCGATAGCGCGATTGTGGTTTTTAGCGCGGAATATTTGCTGGAGGTTATGACCTCGCGCACCAGCAAGGGCGCGGCTTTGGGTTGGCTTTGCCAATATCTGTCAATCGATTTAACCCAAACCATAGCTATCGGTGATAATTTTAACGATATCACCATGCTAAATAGCGCGGGGCTGGGCGTGGCTGTGGCAAACGCCGTGGATGATGTAAAAAAAATTGCCGATTATGTAACAACCGCGGATTGCCAAAACGGCGCGGTTGCCGAGGTAATCGGGAAATTTATACTGTAGCAAAAAAATAACAATCAGGAGGAAATGCGGATGAAATATTTTGACAAAAGGCGGCAAACCCGCCGCGAGATGGTTATTGAGGATTATCATGGGGTGGCTGTCGCCGACCCTTATCGCTGGCTGGAGGACGATGTCGCGCCAGAGGTTGTGAAATGGATGGATGAGCAAAATGCGGATTTCGAGGGATATATCGCGCAGTTTCCCGAGCGGGCGCAGATAAAAGACCGCATCACCGCCCTTTGGCATTATGAAAAAAGCGGGCTGCCCAGCTTTGTTGGCGGCAAATGGTATACATGGCGAAATAGCGGGCTGCAAAACCAAAATGTGCTGTATTGCGCCAGCGAGCCGGGCGATATGGGCGAGGTGGTGCTCGACCCGAATACTTTTAGCGCGGATGGTACTGTCGCCATTACTGGCCTTAGCTATTCGCCGCTTGGCAATTTTTTGGCATATACCCGCTCTAGCAAAGGGTCGGATTGGCAAAATATCCATATTTTGGATTTGAATACAAAGCAGCATTTGCCGGATATACTAAAGCATATGAAATTTACCAGCATGACATGGCTGGCGGATGAGAGCGGCTTTTTCTATTCGCGCTTTCCCGACCCGAATGTTGATGATGTGCTAAAGGCGGATGCGCGCAATTCCATGATTTGCCTGCATTTGCTGGGTGCGGAGCAATCCGCCGACCGCCTGATTCACAACAATCCCGAAAATCCCGACCATAATTTCAGCGTTTTTGCCGACGAGGGGCGCAAATGGCTTTTTATGACCGCATGGCATGGCACTTTGCGCAAAAATCCGCTGTATTACAAGCCCATGGCGGATTTGGATTCCCCATGGCTGGCGATTGCGGATAATTTTGATGAGGCAAATGATTTTATCGAGGTTTATAATGATATTTGCTATATCGAAACCCAGGCGGATGCGCCTATGGGCAGGGTTTATTCGGTTAAACTAACCCCGGACGGGCCGATTGATAAAAAAACCGTAATCGCCGAAACCGACGAAATGCTGACGGATACCATTTTGCTAAATGAGCATCTGCTATGCCGATATTTGCACCATGCCGCCCATGTTTTGAAGCTTTATGATTTAAATGGCAAATTTGTGAAAGATATACCATTGCCAGCCCCCGGCTCGTGTTATTATGGCAAACCCGCAAAACACGAAAATCCGGAAAGCCCGGCAAAGCGGCATTTCGCGCTATATATGCAATTTTCCAGCTATTTATATCCGGCGAGCGTTTTGCGCTATGACCCATTTAGCGGGGAAACCACCACCCATTTTAGCGCGAAAATCGATTTTGATTTTGCCGCCTATGAAACGGTGCAGGAATTTGCCCCCAGCAAAGACGGTACAAAAATCCCGCTATTTATTACCCGTAAAAAGGGTTTGGAAAAAAATGGCAAAAATCCGGTTTTGCTCTATGGCTATGGCGGATTTAATGTTAGCATGACCCCGGGCTTTAGCGCGACAAACCTGGCTTGGCTGGAGCGCGGCGGCATTTATGCGGTGGCCTGTTTGCGCGGCGGCGATGAATATGGCGAGCCATGGCACCGCGCCGGAATGCTGGAAAGCAAGCAAAATGTTTTTGATGATTTTATCGGCTGCGGCGAATATCTGATTCGCGAGGGGTACACCGCGCCGCGCCATTTGGGCATTATGGGCGGCAGCAATGGCGGCCTGCTAACAGGCGCATGTCTGGTGCAGCGGCCAGACCTTTTCGGCGCGGTTATCGTAGCTGTGCCTGTTTTGGATATGCTCCGCTACCATAAATTTACAGCCGGCCGCTATTGGACAGGCGAATATGGCTGCGCCGACGACCCGGAGGAATTCAAATTCCTCTATGCCTACTCGCCCCTGCACAATGTGAAAACAAACACAGTCTACCCGCCGACCCTAATAATGACCGCCGACACCGACGACCGCGTAGTCCCCATGCAGGCCCGCAAATTCGCGGCCACCCTCCACGCGGCCGACGCAGGCGACAACCCAATCTGCATCCGCATAGAAAAATCTGCCGGCCATGGCATGGGCAAACCCACCGCCAAAATCATAGAATCCAGCGCAGACCTATTCACTTTCTTAACAGCAAACCTAACATAAATTTTTCAAAAAACATCCAACATAAATCATCACCTCCCTGCGCATGATAATGTCAGGGAGGTGATATATTATGGCATCAAATGTTGTTCCAGAAGCAAAAGCTGCTCTCAACAAATTCAAATATGAAGTAGCCAGCGAAATTGGCGTGCCTTTAAAGCAGGGCTACAATGGCGATTTGACTTCTGCACAAAACGGCTCTGTTGGTGGATACATGGTTAATATCATATCACCAAAACAACACA
>Ga0209755_10006047_pt1 | contig 13537 bp, 12 predicted proteins | sample TergutCo191P1_FD_187301 | JGI IMG/M metagenome (GOLD analysis project Ga0209755, IMG submission 187301) | Cornitermes sp. P1 segment gut microbial communities from Petit-Saut dam, French Guiana - Co191P1 (SPAdes) (version 2) | ecosystem: Host-associated > Arthropoda: Insects > Digestive system... | reverse complement strand
TTTTATGGAACCACATACTGACCAAGACTCCATAAAACATACAGTCCCCAGCACACTGCAGAGACAGCTTACAGATATGTACATGTTTTGTGAAACAAGTCCATGATTTGGAATCCTTGTTCAGAAATTTAGAGTTTCTCTAGTCAAGTGATCCCTGGCCTGGTACAGAAAACAAAGACTCATTACAATATTCAAAACACTCCACTATTGGAACATCTTCTCAGCCAGATGAATTCTGTCTACACCCTCACACACTATTAATTGAAATACCACCTCAATTTTACCTTCCCATCTTGCCTAGGTATGCATAGCAATCACTCACCACTATGTCTCACTAAAATTTTATACATATCTGTCACCTCCTCACATGTAATATGTGCCCTGCCCACTGTCTCCTCCTTTATATGCTCTCCCTAATATATGGTGCAGACAAACACACAAGAAATTTTTGTAAGATTCATGCCCCATTCCACTTTGTATGCAAACTTTGCTAACTAAAGTAACAAAAAGAAATTCAGTCCCCTTAGTGCACAGCCATGATCAGGTCAATGAAATTAATGTCTTCAACATATGCAGGAGACAAACTTGGTACCTAAACTTCTGCAGACATGTGATGGACCAACTATTTCGTACATCCATGTAAAACTAGTACGTAACACCAAATGTAGCCACATCTGTTCTCTTCAGGAGAGGAGTTGACAACATTTTTTTCTAAGCAACCACCAGTTAGGTGTTGCATAATTGACTGACGTTCTAATCACACACATTTCTACCTTCAATACATTCATAACAATTTAGTTATACATTTAACATGATTATTGCACATGTTGCACACTTTCATATCTATTTTATTCTTTAATTTCAAACAAAAACCAGAAAAACCATTTGTCACAAGTACTGCTCCTCCAGCATTATTAGTGTGTGCCTCAGCATGAGAGGTCCACAAATTTCTCAAAATCTAGAAGGGACATCAAAATTCTTTGCGCCAGAAGGGCGATACGAAGGAAGTTGCAGACTGAGGATCCACAACTACCAGGCACCACTGTAGAGAGTTTAATCGCCCAGGTAACCTAGCTCTCAAGATTTATGCACCTCTACTCAGAATTACTTGTGTCTTGGAAAATCTGTCATGCCTAACCTTTGTATATGAACAATATGACAGTACTCTAGCCAACAAAAATGTAAAAACTTTGTACTTCATTAAGAAGTCAAAGTGAGATAAAATGTTCAGAATAAAAACTATAGGATCAGGCTATAGTTAGTTATTAGAGTCAACAGTAGAGTGCATCATAATTGAGGTCCTTCTAATCTAACCACACTATAGGAGAGCAAATATCACCATTAAGATGCACTAGCAGATGAAAACAAACCGCCTGTGAGATTGTAACGCCAAGCAGAATACATAAACATAATTTATCAGTAAATAATCTTACGTTTCCATGTTATCACCGAAGAGTTCTTCTCCATCTTCCTCCTCCTCCTCATCACGCCTTCCATCCCCTTCTGTATCTCCTCCAAAAATTTCACTCTCGTCTTCAAATGGTTCCATATCTGGAGCTGGAGAAGTTACTGCTTCAGGGCGAATGGCCCGTTCCGACACTGGAGACCCCGGTTCACTCTACCATAAAATGTAAATAATGAAATGACAGCAATTTGTAATAAGGTATTACTTTCGGAATTGATAGTAGACGACAAGTGAACAAAGGATATGAGTGACTACACACTAGGAAACGTGTAAACTGCAAATATATACGAAACACATCTATATTTTGGCATTTGAGCACATTTAAAAATATTGGTAACTAATGGGATTTCACTACTTACAGACATTGTAGCTGACTACTGTAAACGTTCACTCTCTCAGCTTCCACCTCGTCGAACCCTCAAGCTCAGCAAAATTGAGCGGGAAAGTAAATGAAGATTGTCGTCCGCAGCATTTACGGTACCAACTGGATGAATGTGATATTCACTAAACCTTAGGACATCATAACTGTCGTCCTGAGGTTAATAACTTTAAGAAACCTAATTTTACTGAGTTTTGAATGAAACAGATGCGTTAAGTCATATATTCTTAATAATGCCATGCAAATTATTCCACTAAATAATATTCGTACCTAGAATACGTTTCATGTAGGTAACATGATATGAAAAGGATGGCATGCAAACAGTAACATTCTTATTCTAATTACTCTGTTTTAAACATTTATTTCAACACTTTTCTAAGTGTTTTCAATGTACGACACATTGTGTTAATTAACAACTTTAAAATCCATGGAAAAGAAATGTCTTCTAGGCTGTGGGAAATGTTCTGACACTGTGTGAAACACACTACGTTGGTGATACTGTTAACATCTGGGCAACAACTGTTGCCAACAAAATCTAGTAAATAGTGTATTTAAAGTAGCGTTAAGACTATGTGCTGTGAACATATGTGAACGGAATCTAAGTGTTTTAATATTCTGTAGCAATGCCACCGACAATTCAAACTGCCTTAAGTCCAGACAAACGTCCGGCAAGACCTGGAGAAAAACGGTGCGTTATACTAACTTCTAACCTTACGTCATATACCATGAATTACACATGATAATAGATACTTAGCTAATTGGAATTTGCTTGTTTCAGATCTGAGTTGGTGTGTAGAGTTAAATATTGTAACACACTTCCAGATATACCCTTCGACCCTAAGTTCATAACATATCCGTTCGAGTCCACGAGGTGAGTTTTGGTTTCAACAGCAACGGAAGTTTGGTTGTGGTCTAGTGTATGACCCCATGTAGTCTTGCAGATGGTTACCACCATTTTGGGGGTTCTTCATGTTTAGGGCTGAAACTATATTCGAGACGGTTCATGCAAAATATTGGTAACATCTACAAAACACCTAAAAAACCACAACCTTGTTTTGGGTGTAACTGTCATTTCATATGAATAGGAAAAATACAGACTCATCTTAAATACAGTTGTGTAAGAAATCAAAGACGATTCTTTTACATGTCTACATAGTCCAATTTCTGCTGTAACTCATTGACCTACTGTAAATCACTTCACTGTTTAGCACTAGAATGAAAAGAGTTTTTACAAGCTGCATGGCGAAATTTTTTTTCTCTTTCGCACTGTGTATTCCTGTTACATTCCGTAAGGAGAAGAGAGCAGAGATTTGTTATTTGTATGAGTACTTATATCCACAGGGTACAATTAACAAAATTTCATTTAAGACTGAAGTATTTGGACTGAGTGTTGGTTTGACATGGGGTGGCCTAGACTGTATGAATGTATGTGTTTTAGATTCATCCAGTATAATCCCACATCACTGGAGCGCAACTATAAGTATGAAGTTCTCACAGAACATGACCTTGGAGTCACTATTGATCTCATCAACAGGGAGACTTATGCCAATGATTATAGTGTGCAGTTGGACCCCGCAGATGAGAAACTTTTGGAAGAAGATGTTCTTACACCTCAGGACTCAAAAAGGTTAAGGATTTTTCTTCTTTTTGTTTACTACATCCTTGGTGTTCAAAGATGGAAATAATAACTATATGTGGAGGGTTTACAGGCAGATAGGCCAAACCCTGCATATTTTGTGATAATCGTTTATGTTTAACCCTTTAAACGCAGAGTTAAAGCCCATCTGCCCTTTGGTAGCATTATTCAGAGCTCACCATATTCTCTACCTTAGCAGGTAAAGGGTTAAATGACCTGTTATTGTCAGAAAAACAAAAGACTAACATAATTAAAGTTGAGGTTTTCGCATATTTGTAAATGCAGTGTTACAGGAATTATTTCTGTATTACTTTATTATCTGTTGACCTAAGAAGAGTGAACAGTCGACTCTATGCCTCTGAACATTCTGCAGGAAGTTATTTGTGAAGCTTTTATTTATGGTTTATTAAGCAACACTTTTAATTGTTTAGATTGTATAGTGTTGAGTGACAGAATGGCTGGTAAATAATAAACTGGACAGGATGTGAAATGAAGCATTCATGGCCTGATTTAAGGTACTCTCCAAGCATTTGTTTAGAATGATGGGGAAGCCACAGAAATCTTCATTCAGGCCAACTCACCAATGGGCCAAGAATTTAAACTGGGAAATCCTGAATATGAAGTAGGAGTGCTAACCACACAAGCATAATTATCATTTTTGAAGCTTCGTCTGTGGGAAAACCTGTACCCAACATCTTGAATTTCTTCCTTTGTATGATGTTTGTATTTCAGTCTGATTTGTCACCGTAAAGTCATCTGAAATACTACATTCTTTTTCCTAGATCACGCCATCATGCACGAAGTGTGTCATGGCTACGGAGAACTGAGTATATCTCAACAGAGCAGACCCGCTTTCAGCCTCAAACTATGGACAAGGTTGAGGCTAAAGTGGGTTACAGCATCAAGAAAAGCTTGAAAGTGAGTATATATTTTGTTCATATTACCCTTCAGAAGTTAGGGTGACCACATCAGCACATTTCTATTACATTGTGTTATTCAAATTATATTCATCAACCCAGTGAACTCCAAATTCACTTGTGTTTTCCATATTAAAAATCAATTTTCTTTGTCTTTGTCATTCAATGAACATCACCTCATGCTTGAGAACTGACCTTGCTTACTGGTTTGCTATGTTGGGAATGTGTCCTTTAATTACTCTGGTGTTTCCATTTATTGGTTATGTAAATATGTAGAGCATCATCAGCAGGGTGGTAGAACTCGAACTGCATGTCTGGGAGACCCCAGAATCAAATCTTGGCCCAGAGACCAGGCATTCTGGTGTAGTTTTGCCCAGTCCCTGCAGAAAAATGCCAGGGTAGTATCTTTAATCAGGCAGTAACCAGTTCCACTCCACAACCTTTTGAATTTTCACACTAATAATCATACCATTCAGTTCTCTGTAGTTTTGTTATTCGTGGTGTCTTTAAATAAACCATATTTAAATAAATAAGTAAGTAAGTAAATAAGTAAGTAATAACAGACATGTAATCTGAATCAGAAGTTAGAAGGGTTTGAAGATCACTGTTCTCTGAAATGTGAGGTGGATTCTGATCAGTAGGTACCAAGATGCTGAGAAACGTACTCCTAAAGGAAATTATTTTATATGTTGTAGGATGAAACACTCTACATGGATCGTGACAGCCAGATTAAAGCTATTGAGAAGACATTTGAAGATTCCAAGAAGTCAATTGAAAAGCATTACAGTAAACCAAATGTTGTACCAATGGAGATTCTCCCAGTATATCCTGACTTCAAGGTATGCCGCAGGAATTATTGATGATAAATTACACAGTACACCTCATTGTCAGTGTGAATGATGGAAGCCATATTGTATTCTCTCTGTACACATAGTATATGGTGGCCCCCGATTCATGCTGTAGTGTGTGAATTTGAGCTGTTCAGACATCCGCACTTCCCATCTGTGTTTCAGATATGGAAGTACCCCTGTGCACAGGTAATATTTGACTCAGATCCAGCTCCTACAGGGCGATCTGTGCCTGCACAGATTGAAGAGATGTCTCAGGCAATGATCAGGTTTGTACATATGAATTTGGAAAGACATGAGAGCAAAGTAAAGGTAACTTTCTGGATTTGGAATGTTATCAGAATTAATCCAACTAAGTATGTGTTCAGCACTTGCATGAATGAATATGGTACCTTTCATTGTTGATGGAGTGACAGGGTTGTGTTATTTAATACAATGAAGAAGATATGTAATGAACATATAGAGATTTGAGTTGCTCATATGAACGACTATGAATAATGCCCTTTTGCGGGAAGTGACGACATGTAGTATGGCAGACAGGAGCCATACTACGTGACATTACTTCATCGAAGACAGCAGTGTTCATACAGATAATAAATTATTGAAGAAACATTTTGTAGTAATGCAAGTGGTATGATATATCCATAATATCCCAGAAGAATGCAGATCTCATATCACAGTGGAAGCTGGAATTCATGCATTGCAAGTGGTGTTAAGATCCTTTTATTCAGTCTTTATATAGAATTGTCTTACTTTAAAATGTTGAAAAGTACCTGTAATAATTATACTTCTATATATATACAGGGGTGTGATGGATGAGAGTGGTGAGCAATTTGTGGCATATTTCCTGCCTACTGATGAAACACTGGAGAAACGCCGGAGAGATTTTGGTAACACAGTGGAGTATGAAGATGATGAAGAATATGAGTACAAGATGGCTCGAGAATACAACTGGAATGTGAAGAGCAAGGCATCAAAAGGCTATGAAGAAAACTACTTCTTGGTCATGCGGCAAGATGGAGTATATTACAACGAGCTGGAAACTAGGTATGGCTGTAGGACACATCATATATGGTCACCAAAACCTCCATTTTGCAAAATATACACAGTGCCCAAATTGGCCTGTATTTTATGGAGTTTCTTGATTTTATAACTGTTAGAATGTCCTGCATCCTGTTAGGGTTCAAAACCAAAAGGAGAGGTTACTTCTGTTGTCAGAAGTGGCATAGTGTTATTTTGATAGGAGCCATACTGTTGTGTTTTGCAATAATACAGAAATTTATTCAGTCAATAACACAACATATATTGGTAATCAATATTAAGAATTCGGTGACACTTGCTCAGTGTACTAGTACTGTGTTTTGTATTTGGCCTGATGATGGTTCAGTGAACCAAAACATATTGCCGAATTTTTAATGTTGATTACCAATATATGTTGTGTTATTGACAGAATAAATTACGGCATAATGAAGATTGTTTAGTTCCTAATGATATATCCTTGATGATGTACCTTAATAAAATATAGATATTTACAGTTTCACACATCAAGATATATTTTATTCTTGGGATGAGCATACAGCATAAAAATTTGGGAGCAGACAGTTTTTTGCTATCAGGGTATATACATGATCCATGTGGATTGGTGTGCACCTTCTAGTCAACACACAAGCCAAGTGTCAGGCCCCCTAATGGCAGGAAACAAGCAGCTGCGTGGAGCAAATAGTGTTGGGCTGGGATTAACATTAATGAAACCCCAGACATAATATACAAACAGCTAGCCTAGCAAATACCAGGAAAATATACATAACGAGTCTGGAAAATGCTGGGCATCATATGAAAATCTCTAGGCACCACGTGACTAGCAACCGTGGATGTGTCGAGCTGTGCTTTATTGAATTACTTGGTTGCAGGGTACGTCTCAGCAAGCGCAGGCAGAAGATTGGCCAGCCACCAAACAACACACGTCTTGTAGTAAAACACAGACCACTCAACGCACAGGAGTTCCGCATGCAGCGGTACAGGGAACGTCAGCTGGAACCTCCAGGAGAGGAAGAGGAGGAAGATGAGGAAGAGGAAGAAGAACAAACTCAAGAAGATGCTGGTGACCAAGATGACACAGTTAACAATGATCAAAATGATGCTAACAAGTCAGGTTGGTCAGGAATTAAAATTTTGATCCTCTGGGGTATTGTGGTATGTAGTTTGGTACACTTGTACCCGTCTACCAACTATGCAGCCTCCTATTCAGTGGATACTGGGGAGTTTTTACCTAGGGAGTGCAAATGGGGCATGAAGATGACCACTTGTCTCCATCTGTTGGCAAGATTAAGAATGCATGGAGTTGTACCACCATTCCATGTCTTCAACATGTGGTGCTTTGTTATGCACAGATAGAATTGTACCTTTATCTTATTTTTTCAGATGAAGAAAGGGATGAGGAGACTGGAGCCACTGCTGATGGAGAGAGAGAAGGGGAGGAGAGAAGTGGCAGTGAGAAGGCAGATAGTGACCGTGAAGAGGAAGCAGAGAAAAGTGAGGCTAGCCCTAAGGAGGGCAGTGATGGAGGTTTGTTCTGGGAGAATATAAACATTTTGTAAAGTTACAGAGCTAAATAGTTGCCTGGGCTCAATTTGTAACATGTTACTAGCAGGAACCTGTAAATGTTAGGATAAAAATATGCTGGGGACTTTTGTTCTGCTGATTTGGTACCAGTATCTGGCAGTATATAAAATCTGGAAGGTATTTGTGATTTAACAGAAGCAGGTGTTTTCATTTAAAATATCAGTAATAAATGAATATATGAATTCACAAGACCAAAGTCAGTTAGCACAATTTAATCCTGCTGACATATACGAGGGGGGACCCCCAAAAAAAACGAGTTTTTTTTTTAAATCATATATTTCTCTTAACATTTTCAAAATTTAATCACCCTCAAAATACTCTCCTTGAGAATCAATACACTTATCCCACCGCTTTTTCCATTATTCGAAACAGTTCTGGAACTCTTGCAAAGTGATAGCCTTCAATGCCTCCGTTGTTTATCCCCTCACCTGCTCCTACATTCTGAAAACACTTTCCTTTGAGGTCCATCTTCATTCTTGGAAACAGGAAAAAATCGCAGGGTGCCAGGTCCGGGGAGTAGGGGGGGTGCGAAGCCGTTGCCATCCTGTTTTTCATGAGAAACTGCCACACACTCAATGCTGTGTGGGCAGAAGCACTGTCAAGATGCAGAAGCCAGTCACCTGACCGCCACAATTCGGGGTGTTTTCTTCGCACAGCATCACGCAATCGCTTGAGCACTTCAAGGTAAAACTGCTGGTTACAGTCTGACCTTGTGGTACGAATTCAAAGTGGACGAGCCCTTTGATGTCAAAGAAGCAGATCAACATGGCGTTCACATTGATTTGACTTGCCTTGCTTTTTTTTGGTCTCGGAGATGATGGACTTTTCCATTGACTTGATTGTTGCTTTGTCTCCGGGTCATACCCATAACACCATGATTCATCTCCTGTGATGATTTTGGACAAAAAGTCTGGATCATTTTTCAGTTGATCTTTCATTTCATGGCACACATCCAAACGATTGACTCTCTGATTCTCCGAGAGCAAGCGAGGAACAAATTTCGCAGCAACTTGTTTCATGTGAAGGTCTTCTGTTAAAATTAGTTGACATGAGCTCCACAGAACTCCAGTCAGTGCTTCCAACTCATTGATTGTTCAATGACAATCAAAAATTATCGCATCACAAATTTTTTGAATGTTTTCATTGGTTCTGCTTGTTGAAGGATGCCCAGATCACGGTTGGTCTTCAAGTGACATGTCACCACGTTTGAACCGAGAAAACCATTCATAAACCCTTGCCTGGCTCAAAGCTTCTCCTTTAAAAGTCTCTCGAAGCATTGTGACAGTTTCTGCTGCTGTTTTCCCCAAAAGGAAACAAAACTCGATGCAAACACATTCTTTTAAGTCTGCCATCGAAAAATCGATGAAAACAATGACGGGCTCAAGAAAAAAATCACATGGACCCTATAGACCTTTCCTCAAGGACGGTGCTTGGCCAACTGATGCGGAGGGCAGTCACGTACATGCACCAAGTGGGAGCAGACAGACGTACTGCCCCTCTCCCCCCCCAGAAAAAAATTCTCATTTTTGGGTCCCTTCTCATATTGTGTTGTGCCAAGTGACTTTATATTTTTTGCCAAGTAGTGTATTCACAGTGGGAGTATCGGTTAAAAATTACTGGTGGTAAATGTGTTCAGATAGAAACATTCTATGGTAATGATATTGTGAATTCCAGGACTTAACAATACCAATTTGCATTCTGGTTATAGCCAGGTCATAGCACAGAAAGTGTAAATAGCAGCATACATTAACTGAGTGTTTAGTTTTCACAGTTAGACTGTGCATCTTGATAGTATCAAGTCTTTTATTATCCAACTGAATGCACAACTAGATTGTTCTAGAAACTTAAAACTTACATTAAAATTTACATTAAAATGCTCCTACATGTTTCAGTTTACAGCCATCATCAGGTAGCCTATTGCTTTAGCAAAGCACAAACTATAAGCTACCTGATGATGGCTGTAAACTGAAACATGTAGGAGCATTTTAATGTAAATTTTAATGTAAATTTTAACAGTTTCTAGAACAATCTAGTTGTGCATTCAGTTGGATAATAAAAGACCCTGAGCATTTAGTGTTATTTTTTACACTATATCAGATGCTGAGATTCTGTGATTAGGTATGTGATGTGTGGTATGCTAAAATGACTCTGAATTATGATTAGGAAGGGTGTGAAAGAATACACTCATGACCATTGTCTTGATTATTACCTGGAAGGCCTGACAAATCCACAAAAACCTCAGACAGGAGAGCTTAACCCTGGCCGAGATTTGAACAACATACCTCCTGCATGTGAATCACATACCATTTATGTAGCAGTGTGCGGAGTCTCGGCACTCTGCATTAATATAAGAAGCCAAAAGTGGCATTTCAGTTTTGCAACAAACACAAAGCCAAGTGGCATATCAGAAGCCTGGCTTCTAATTCTCTTTACTGGGGGGGGAATTAATAATAATAATAATAATAATAATATACTTTTATATGCTACATTTTTTTTTGTGATGATACAGCTGCATTGGAAGGGGTGGTATATTGTTTGATTACCTTTACTGCCTGGGAATGGGGGACTCTAAATCCCCTGGTACTGCAGTGGTAATTGGTATGGTTCCACACTCCACTGTGTTTGAGAGATAAAATACTTGTATTCATAAGTACTCTGCTTATGGATTTTTACTATCATCTTGCATGTAAAAATACAAAAACTGAAAATGTTTATAACAGATGAATAGTACATCCATCTTTAGGAGTAATAATTCTTGATTGGATTTATTTATTACTTTTATTTCAGGTGGAAGTGGGAGTGAGGATGAACAAGCCCAATCAAAGAGTTCAGGCTCTCGCAGTTCATCCCGTTCCAGTCGGAAGTCCAATTCTCCATCCCGATCCAGATCCAGATCAAAGTCTCGATCACGTTCTCGATCTCACTCAGCAAGTCCCAACAAGAGTGGCAGTGGCAGCGGCAGTGGCAGTGGCAGTGGTAGCAGCAGTGCCAGTGGTAGTGAGAGTGACAGTGGTGAGGGTGAGAAATGAGTGTGTGAAAACGTGAAACTTCTGAATGTAAATACAGATGAATTGTCTGCAAAACCCTAATCATGTTGTAATATACAAACAACTGGTAGAGGGTAATGTCTGTCCTTGAAGGTACTGAGGTTGAGATAAGCTGTTAATGTTAAAAGTAGTATACTCAAGGCACAGAAAGATGTTCCATGGATTCACTCTCCTCACAGCTTCCTTGAGCTGTTACAGTAATCCCTCCAGCATACTTCCGTATATTCCCCTTGAGTTATGTATCCTTGCACATCACTGTTTCATCACTTAGCCCACTTAAATCAGAAAGTCATAACTTTGTGGTGCCACAGCCATGAATAACAGGAAACATAATGGGTATATATGTTCATCAGATTGTTGTAATAAATATGCAATATCAGTACAGTGCTGTTGCTAGTACAAAATTAAAATGACATGATAAAATTAAATCAGAATGAACTCTGGAATCATTTCTGTCTTCTTTATGAAAAACTAAAGTAAAACTAAGGGGCATGAAAAATGCTGCAGTGGTCTATTTAAGCTCACGTTTCAGAATTTGCTCCATTAGACTAGGAAAGTCCAGTCCCAGTGCCCATGCTGTCTAAGGCGTAAGTCTACGGTCGATCGCCTGCCGAGATTGTGGGTTCAAATCCCACCGAGGGGATGGATGTTTGTCTGTTGTGAGTGTTGTGTGCTGTCAGGTAGAGGTCTCTGTGACGCACTGATCACGCGTCCAGAGGAGTCCTACCGACTGTGATGCGTCGTCGTGTGTAATCTAGAAACCTCAAGAATGAGGAGGCCGTGGCCCGCGTTGGGCCACAGTGCCACGGCAGAGGAGGGGGTACTAAGTAATGGTTTGTACAGGTGCAAATGTGAGAACCTGAGGCCTAAATGACAGGATATTATTAAACTGGATTGAAGAGAAACACGGTGTTTACAGCTTACAGTGATTCAGTATAATTATCTGTTATCTGACAGTAAATAGATTTGGACTGAAGAGAGAATTTCTTGAACCAATGGATAAATGTTCATTAATACCAGAGGGTAGGGTGTTGGTCCATGCAAAAGTGAGAACCTTTCAGTAGAGAAAAAAGCTTCACACCTTTTTTAAAGTAAATATGTTTTTGCAAATAATGAGGTTTACAGCGAAAGCACAACAGTTAAAGATTTACAGAACAGTGTAGAACAGTGCAAGTAGTGTGGATAGGAACATTAAAACAGGCACTGTAAATTTACAACTTCTCATTTATCATATGTTGCACATGCACCACTTGATACCATTTTTTACATAGAAGGTAGGCCTAAGTCAGTTCAAAAAAGAAACCTACATCAACAAACACTTATGGAGAGGCATATAATCTTTTAAGTTCCAGACCCCAGATAGTTTCCTCATGCTGACAGGTACAGCAGCATACACCGACAACAAATGAGAATATTTCTGGAGTACACAAACATCCATTACCTGCTTTTGTGTTAAAAAGAATAATACATATTTGTGTCATTGTAACAAATCTGAATAAAGAAAAGCCTTGCATATTGATATTGTAAAATTATGTGATCAAGTAAGGGAATATATATATGAAATCACAAAATGAGCAGCTGATTAATGTTACACAAACAGCAGTTCACAGTTTTCTCACCTCTGCTTATACAATGGTGAGACCCTGAAAACACACTGAGTGGTAAAGTTACATGAAACCAACATATTTGAAACATGTATGTGTATCAGACACATCACCTGGATTTATTGTGTAAGTACAAATAAACTGACAAATGTGCTGTTATGACTATTAACTGCATCTAACAGAACAATTACTTGTCATATTATGAACTACACACAAGAACAGTATTACAATTTTAAATTAACTGCATCAATAACAGGTCATTTTATTTCAATATAAGCTAAACGTACCAAGGTTATAAAGGTATTTAAATCAGATCCTTTGTATAAAAATTTGACTGTAAAATACCATCATATTATGAAGATTACTGTCTTCTGGGATGTGATACTGAGCATTTTATTAGACAAGTACCAACATTTCATAGGAACCTGTTGCATCTGACTCAGGGCAGAATAAGTTGCATCAGAAATAATGGCCAGCAAGGATATGCAGCAAGAGTGGACTTATGAGAGTGGTGTAAATCCGTGGAAAACTGTGTTCATGACTGTATGAGGGGCAGCCTCATGTGACACTGCATAGTCTGGTAGTTGAGTATGAACATATCAGAGGAACATCCTGCCTTCATCTTCAGGGTAGACACAAACAGTTGGAACCCACCTACCTGAATACACTGTGTCACACCCCAGAAGACCACAATATGAAACTTTCCTGCCATGAAAGCCTTCGATCATAACATTATTTTGGATGACATTCTTCATTATTCCAACAAAGTTAATAATAAGTCAGGCCCGTCGAGGGTGTAATATCATCCTTAGTGCCCTCAACTATCATCCATTAAAATGTCTACCCTTAAAATCTACTAAATTCCAGAAAAATATTTGTTTTCAAATTCTTTTAATTTCGAAATGATTCATCTCTGGTAAAGTGAGCAGCATGGCTTAATTATTAAAACACAATTTTTCTGTTATTTTAGTATCCCTGGGGATAGAGAGAGATGCTCCATCCAATGTAACCAACAGAAT
>Ga0209755_10006046_pt1 | contig 13539 bp, 11 predicted proteins | sample TergutCo191P1_FD_187301 | JGI IMG/M metagenome (GOLD analysis project Ga0209755, IMG submission 187301) | Cornitermes sp. P1 segment gut microbial communities from Petit-Saut dam, French Guiana - Co191P1 (SPAdes) (version 2) | ecosystem: Host-associated > Arthropoda: Insects > Digestive system... | reverse complement strand
TCCAAAGACTTAAAGAGTACCCTTAGAAATTATTTATACAAATTTGTGTAGAAATTTATGTAAAATATGTACACTTTGAGACTCAGCTACAGTGTCTGCCTTTTAGTACATGGTTTACAAGTGACAAAAATATATGAAATACTATCATGCTTACACTGAAAAACATTCATCACTGGACTGTCTTTATAATGTTTCAGTGAATGTGGAGAAACAGTGAAGAAGATGTACACACACAATACACACTGACAAGTTCCCTTCAGAACTACAGACCTCAAACTGTTACATTTAAAATATTGAGTACAGGTTGTTGAGTAGCTCCAAAAGACATCTTAAGTCATATTTTGGAAAACTTTCATATAAAGTGTGAACAAAGAAATGTTCTTTATGACATTGGAACTAGGATAGTATACTTTGTATAGTGAATCCCAGCACAAAAAGAAAATTTCTCTTCTCCAGAATGTCCAGTCTGGCCTTGAGGCCAACCCAGCCTCCTATTCAGTGGTTACTGGGGCTCTTCCCTGGGAATAAAGTGATGGTGCATGAAATTTACCTGTCACCTCCATCTAATGCTGACATTAAGAGTGAGTGGAGCTATACTTGTGCTCCCCTGGTACGCCTTCATGGCATAGGCAGGGACAACTTTATCTTCTATTTTGACATCAGTGTTATTATATTTATTCTTTATGGTAATGTCTGAAGTGAACACAATTCACTAAGCAAGGTGGCTCAAATGGAAATGCATGACTCGTGATCAGGGGTGCCCACTGCACATCAGACAGGACTCACTCTTTGGACAGGATTTTTGTGGTTTTTCTTTTTCTCTGCAGGTGAGTGCTAGGACAGTACCAGAATTAGTCCCTGACTACTTCACATTCCTTTCCATTCATTATTCAGTAACCATTCTAACATCTCGCAGACTATATTCCAAGTTACTGGTAGTATCAAGAAATAAATAATCAATAAATAAAACAGACATAACTCACAGCAAAGTGTGTCATATTTGCTGCACACATTAAGATAGGGAACAGAGTTGGATGCTGTTTTTGTACTGGTTTATAAATTATGAAAGCTATCATTAGGATTTTCACTCAAAGAATACTCACTACAATTCAAACTGCACACAAGGTAACCAAGTAACACTGAATTCTGTAGTCTGCTAATTTTCTTTGTTTATGCCAAACCAATAATGGCATATCATAAACTCTGAGTTATTCACTGTTAATTCAACCAGCAAAGTATGTAACAACAACCCTTCATTCATCATCACTGCTCCAACTTTAGCAGAAAAAAAAAATCTTTCAAGCATGTAGTTTAGAGGAAGATTACAGTAATTGATTACAACGATTATAACATCCACAATGGTAAACAATATATCAGTATGGAACCAAAATTTTTATTATGGGGAACATAATTAGCTTTACAATTTTGTCTAATGGCATCATGCAGTACGAAACATTACGTTGATTCTTGTTTGACATTTTGCTATACTATATTGTATATAATGTAAAATTAGGTTCACGGGGATTACATACCAGAAACATTGTTTTACACTTTCAATTGGAAACATGTGGCAAAGTCTGGCATCTTAGTAACAGCATGAACAAACTCCCTTGATGAAATATCACCTGACTTACCCAGGTCCACTTCTTTCAGAATCTGAAACACAATTAGACATAGATTCACTTTGTGTTTATTTTGCATATTTATCTTAACTGTCTTTTGCAAATAGTGGTGAATCCAAAATATGAAAGACCATCAAAAGTAGGTAAATAAATACTGAAAGAGATTAAATAAGATTGCACAAATATTTCTGTTGCTTATCAGGAATAAGGGTTACACTATACATAGAATTAAGGAAAATGAAATCATACTTATACTTCTCCTACTGTTACCTCATGAAACGACCCACCCAACACATTCATCCACCTGAAGTTTGTAACATTGTAAGCCAACTAATAAAAAACTTTGTAGCTTGTAACTTGGCATACATTCACTGAACTTCTGCTTTGTAGTAAAACAATGAAAAAAAGCATACAACTGAAAGTGAATAGTAACAATGACTAGCAACAGCACATCAGAAAAAAACTCATACGTGTCTCTCAAAATATGATGAAAAGAGTTAATGTGTGTAATCAAACAAGGGAAGTTGTAATTCCAGCATGATTTACATTTTACTTTCAGTGAGATAAAAAATACAATGCTTCTCATTTCAGTGCTGTTTTAAGTTTTTCATTTTTTGTAACTTCCATACTTACTAAATTCTAGTCTTGTAATAACCTTTGTGACATAAATGTCTCTATTTTGTTAAAGGGGACAACCCACAAGACATCAATTTCACAGCACAAACAAAAAACAGATTCCCAAGAAACCTCCCTCTGTGTTGCAAATTAACTATTTGAGCTATCAAAATCCTATTATCATTATTTTGACAGCTCAAATACTACAATTGCAATAAAGAAGGAAGTTTCTTGAAAATCTGTTGTTTGCGTCTGCTGTAAAATTAATGTTTTGTGGGTTGTCCTTCTTACAAAACATGGGTGAATAATGGAATGACATTTTAGAACAGAACATTAGACACAGTGATTTCAACAACTTTCCAACAGCAAGTCCCTACTTGAAAGAGATGCATCACAAATACATACAGTTTGATTACTTGATGCCTAATTTAATTAATAAAAGCAACCTTATAATATGAATTGTAACTGAAAAGGATTTCAGTAGTGTGTATAGTGTAACCAGTGTACTTAAATTAGTATGGGATGGTGGGGTGGATTATAAGAGACTGTTTGTGTGTGTGCGTGCACACGCACGCACACACACACACAAGTACATGCAGCCAAATGTCAAAGAATGAAACATCATGCCACAACATATTGTAATTATTGAACATTGCTATATTATGTGCATATTAGGCTCAAACTGGTAATAGCTTCAATAAAGGAATTAACACCATAGTAGATAATGTCTATACAAGATATGGATCATTCAGGTTTTCAGGGTTGTCATGCAGAGCAAAGGGTATCAGTTCACATTGTTTCAAATGAACACACCACCTTCATCTTCAAGACTCATCAACCCTTGAAGAGCATGTGGTTTAGGCCTATCATGAGATTGGGTTCAGGATAGAAGGAGGGCATTAAATGATCCTTCACACTGTGACCATCTTAAATGCAATCAGCATTGACATATGTACAAAAGACCATATATTCTCCTATAAGAAAATACATGGCAACATTTCATACTTACACCTTCAATTATTTTCTGTTTGTCTTGGTACTGGAGTTGCTTTTGTGTCAATCTGTCAATAATCTTCATGAGATCTTCTTTATCAATACAGTTATCATTATTGAAATCTGTAATAAATATTGTTAAAAAAATGTAGATATTTGAACGTCAAATCCTCACAATTTTTAATATTATATCACATACCATGGTCATACATTGCAATCTTTCGTAATGTTTCCAATCCCCACATTACAATCATAAGAAGTATACAGCATTCAGACAAATTGGTTTCTACTACACTAAAAGCACAGATTATCTAGTGTTTGGAGGTCTAACATTCTTACAACTTACCAAAGACCTTGAATGCCCACAAAGCTTTTACTTTGTCAGGACATTGTGGAGACAGTGCAGAACACATATCCAACAAGTCTTCGAAGGTGAAATAAAAGGCCCCATTTTGATCCCGTCTTGAAAAGAAGACATCGTATAAACGATCTACGAAGGGGTTAACCTAGTTTAAAAAAAGTGGTATTATGTATTGACGTGTTAGAAAGAAATATAATTCTATAAAATCACTTATATATTTGTGTATATGTAGTCTTCACATTATAAATACTGAATTTGGGCTGTACCATAGCTCAGGTGGTTAGTCACCAGCTTCTCACTTTGGAGGCCTGGGTTCAATCGCAGACCAGTCCATGTGGGATTTATGGTGGAAAATGTTGCATTGGGACAGACTCTTCTCCAAGTAAGCTAATTTTCCTGCATCAATAACATTCCACCATTGCTGCACACCTTTCATTCAACCATCTCCAAAACAATATTATCTTTGAAACTGACATTAAACAGAGCAATCAGTCCTTTAGTGCTGAAGTATTCCACATCTTTCTTCAAGCACAGTGTGTTTATATATGTTTAGATCCCACAAAGCACACTATAAGATTAATATTACAGGATATAAATTAAGAGTGTTTTACACAGATATTGTAACACAACTGGATTTTCTTTCCCAAAGGCCCTTACAATTTTGATCAAATTACACTTTTTTATCAGAGTTGTCTATCTTAGAAGTCTACCAATTACATATTAGATGTGATACTATTTCAGCAACTTTTTTAAAATTCCTTTGACTGTATTCAACCATACAAATCATGGTAAAAAGGACTGACCCATAAATGAATGCTTCAACTACACATTCATATTTCTCAGCAAATATGAACTGGGAAGCAGTGTGAAATCTCTTGTTGCATTTCACATTCTTTAAAAAATGCAGTACCAGTTTAAGAAACTCCAAATGAGATGACAGACTATGGCATAATTAGCTACACTTGGTAGTATCTTAACAGTTTTAACACGTAGGTAAAAAAAAATTCTGTGGCTCCATATAAACCATCATGCAACTTCTTCCAACAAACCAGGCTGTCATATATGTCTAAGGCCACAAGATAACTGAAGTACACGCTTATCACAATCATCCCATGCATGTAGTCCAACAAAAGGATACAGACACAACTGTTAAAAAATGTCACCAATTTGTCAGTTTAGTATGTACCAAAATATGTGTACTGGATGAGACTTTGAGACACTGTTACATGAAGAATCAAAACAAATATAGACAGCAGACAATATACACAAACTGCACCTCTATCGAGAGAATGGTATGAAATGTGGGGGCACACACAATTAATTCAAAATAGTGCAAGGGTTTTGTTAAAAAAAAAAGGGGGGTGAAAAAATATTAATTCTAGCAAATACACACACTAACTAAACCCTATGACACTATGTCTCTGTTGATCAGCTCTCTGTTTCATATGAGTGTTGAACAATATGATCTCTAAATATTGTACAAGTTCACAGGAGTTTCCTTGAGAATGAAGCTGTGGTAAGAAGCCACATTTTATAAAACCTAAAAACATGACGGCATTTCCAGCACTGATCAATGACATGACTGAAAGAATATAGACATTTCAAGCATATTTTGTAATATATACACAAATACCAACACGTATGTCCATACATATTTGTAGGTTTAAATTGCTTTCAATGGATTACACCTTAATTTGAAAACTATTAAGAAGACAAAAACATTCATTTCACTTAGCACTACACAAGCCACCAATCCCCAAAGGTAAGTATGGTTACCAGTTGTTTCTTTCAATATGTAGAAATTTTGTGCAATGTATTTTGCACAGGTTTCTATCTGTGCAAAATACATTGCACAAAATTACCTTACAAGATTACCTTCAGTTGAGGCAAGAAATCTTCAAGATGGCTCACAGGTAGACAGCAAGCAGGGTTTCTTCTTACTCGGTCAGGATCCATGGCATAAAAGTGCTTCCAGATGCTGTTTGAAGTATAAACAAAGTAAGATAACCACTTTCTATGAACATTTGTTTCTCTGCCAAGACTTACTGCAGTGATGACACCAATACTGAAGTCAATATTATGTTAATCATAGTTGTGACCTGTATGCACAATTATATGCATGATATTGCACCTCATGCTTTCTACCCTTACACAGAAATGGGTCCATAATACAACATTTGGAACATTCCAGAATATGCTAAGTGTATGACTTTTTAATATTTCTTGCAGCCACTACAAATACCACTCTCACAGGATCCAGTAAAGGTAAAGTTGTCCCTGTGGACAGTCATATTGTAGAGTTGGGGTATAGCTTCGCTCATTCATAATCTTGGCATTAGATGGAGGTAAATGGTTAGCCTCATGCCCTGAACACTTTATTCTGGGGGAAGAGACCCTGGTACCCCCTGAAGAGGAGGATGGGTGGACCCCAGAGGTTGTCTGAATGCACTGCAGAAGAGAAAAACCCCTTGCTCCTGCCACACAGAAATTGGTAGAACATAAAAATATTAAACAGTCAATGGCTCAGTTTATCCATCAAAATGCCATATATAACTTACTACTGTATCTCAGCCTTCTTGAGATATGTGAGTTTGGTGTATTCCTCCAGTGTGTTCTCATCAATAGTATGTGATGCACTGCTGCCCATTATTACACAGACAGTGACTGATGTTATTACTGCAACAGTTTGTATCAAGTATAAAAATTACTAAACCACTGCAATATTAGTAGCAGTACAGAGGGAAAGATGACCTTCCAGTCACATATGGGTTAGGATATAGGAAGTTCCACAAATTTTTAACCATAACATTATATAAATGTGAGTGGTCAGTTTCAATCTTTGACCAATTTAACTGAAGGAAAAGTCTCTATTTCTGACTGAATAACAGAATGGGAAGATCCTTGAGCCATTGAATATACTGTGGTGAAAGGAAGTCTCTATCGACACTAGAAATGAAACTATGGTCATCTGGCCTACATCCAGCAACTTTCATTTTTTAACTACCCTGGCTATCCCACAATGACAATGAACACAAACCCAGAAACAAAGATAACACTGATGACAACCATAACAGCAGCAGCAGCAGCAGATCAATTCGTACAGCACAATTACAGGGTAAAGTAAAGTAAAGTGCACCCTTGTACAGGCACTGAGGCTCTGTACAGGCCATATGGCCCATAGGGAGAGTAGAGGTACAGCTCTACTCTTTCTTGACCATGGCACTAGAAAGGGGTTAGGGGTCAGCGTCACACCCTGGCCGCTCTTTACCTGCGGGAAAGACCCAGTACCCATTCTACATGAGGCTGGGTGAGCCCCAGGGCCGGTCTGGACAGGTGTGGAAAATCTTGCCCCCACCAGCTCATAGATTTTAACATTGGGCAGCAAGTAGGTGTAATAACTAACAATAACTGACAAATGTCTTTTGGAAACAACATAGTGAAAGATAACTACATCCTGCAACAAGTCTGATATCACCATCTGATACAAAAAGGGCAAATATCTGCTCAGAGATGAAATTGATCCATCCCACAGAAGAGGAACTTGGTCAAAAAGCCAAGAAGACTTTGAAATACGAGGATAATAGTACAGAACTACATTCATAATAAACATACAGGCAAAAGTAATACCAATAATTATTAGAGCACCCAGAAGAAAGCAAATCAAATGCAGAATGCCTGGATGACATCCCTTTCACACATTACATAAAGACAATACAGAAAATTATACATGAAGAATGCCAATAGGATAAATATCCTAAAGAAAATCTTAATACATCTCATCAGACACTACAATGCTGGGTGGTACTTAGTAATTCCACACAATACCATGGACATGTTCATGTCTCATTACCACAATATAGGACAAAATGATAATCTCATGGTGGTTCATAAATCCTTTCAATATGCGTCAAAATAGACACACACATATTTTGTGGCACTATCAAATCATAATTTCATTCATAATGAAATTAAGGACAGAACAAACATGTTGAGTGCTTGATACCACTCAGTTCAAAATCACTTACCTTCCCATTGCCTATCTAATGACAAAAAAGGAAACTATACTACAATATAATTTTACCCCTTATTTGTATAGCTGTGACACAGTAGCTTACTCTACAGGAAAAACATGAGTCGAAGTGGTCTGAAAACAGAGTGAAAATGGAAATATTCCAACCAGAGAGAGAATCATAGAGAACTGGAAAAAACTGCATAATTAGTGGCTTCATGATTTTTACTCTTCACAAAATATTATTAGGATTATAAAACCAAGGAGTATCAGATGTGTAAGACATGTAACACAAACAGAAGAACTGCACACACAGTTTTAGTTGGGAAACCTGGAGGTCATATACATGTGAGATATTGAAGTAGATGGAGGGAAATAAAAATGTACTTAGACAAATATGATGTAGACTTATGGCCTGAATTTGTGTGATGTTCATGTTGGCATAATACACATGCACATACAATCTCAAAATACATATGCATGGACATAGCAAAGGACAAAGATTTGTTTTGTGTAAAATTAAGTGTTGAGGACACATTTTAAAAGTAATGCAAGTTGCATGAACACCTCTGAGAAGACATCTGAGACACTATAATTTGGAATGTGGTAAGCATTTCTAAGGTAAGAAATCTTAACACTACTGCTCTCTTACCTTCAAACATCAATCTGAATGCACTAGGTAACAAAGATTTTAAATAGTCACACCATTTTCTATGAGGTGAGACTGGGTAGTTTAGTATCTCTAGCTCTTTTGACTTGAAGATGGATGCTTGAGTTCTATTGGAATATCAATAAATTTCTGCTGAATTACACAGTGCCATATCCCACAAGACAGTATTGTCATAGTTACAGCTGTGGAAGCCACAAACCTCATGTGTTAGCCCCTAAATTATATGTCAAATCATACTGTGCCCAGTACAAACCTACCGCTTTTACTGAAAGCAAAGAATAAAAAATCTAAATTTAAAAATCAACTGAAAAGTTTAAGGATTGTTTAACTATCTTGTTTTTGGCTACATAACTTACTGCAGAAAGATGGTAAAAACTGTAATAATCCTGTAGTCTAGTTAACGCCAACTGAAGTACTGACAGAATGTTATCATTTCCAACAACAAAATGAAAATGCTGATAACACAGATAAATTCCAATGTGTCAATACAAGATAAGGATATATAAGATAAGTAGTATGATTATCTTTAATGTATGGGTTTATAACTGCACACATTGCAGGGGAAAAGATCTTCAAATGCATACCATTGGAAATATCCATGCCTCTGTGAATTTGTAATGTTGAAACTGATGTGTATATATGTGTGGAATGTTTAAATATGTATTAATTTTATGTACAGAAGTGAAAATGTACTACAGAAAGCAGAACAATAGTTCTATATATTTGGCAAGTAGCAGTCCAATAATTCTGACCTTAACAAAATTAAAGTGAGAAAACAATGTATGCTAACCATTTTTAAAGAATGTGATTATACACCATCAAGAGAAGAAAAGAAGTACTAACCAAAACATAAAGCAGCACTAACCAGAGCACAAAGATTAGTAAAAGAATATATCAGATCTCACATACAAAACTACAATCTTTCTCACAGTCGAAAGACAGTCTTGCAAAAGTTGTCTATTCAACTCTGGCTAGGGAACTTGGAAGATATAACACCATTAATTGCAAAGCTACAATTCTGAGCTAAAAACATGACACGTGTCTTACGTCAGCAATGACAGACATCCACATACTCCGTGCTAATACTGGTATATGGCAGAACATTCAAGAAACTGCCATTGCAGTACAAGACATTCTGTTCTCTTCCCTGCCTTCCCATAATTTCACAGAGAAAATTCACAGTGTGGCAAAACAGTGGGTAATATTTCAGGTCAGTAACACTTCTATAAATACAGCCTGGAGCTAGTGTCACCCACTAGACAAACAGGAAATAACCTATGATCCTAACATCTGAAGTAGCCACAAAATCTGGGCAGTTTTTGATAAAATTACTTGCAATAAGCAAAAATATGAAAATTCAGTTGGTAAGGGAGAGACTGCTAGGGCCAATGACAGTTACGTTTCAGAAACTGTTACTGAAGAAGAGAATTGTTATTAAAATGAATACATTTTGCTCTCACAAACAACACTGCAGGGTGGAGCTGGAGGTCAGGTTGGGACGGGGAAAGTAATATTAATAACATGTGTAACAATAATTTTATTTCACTACAGGTTATCTGTTTTATGACATGACCACTGTATCACCATGCAACTGAAGTTATATTACATATTAGATATAGATGGAAGTATCTCTTGCTCACTGTGCTTGACAATGACTGGCACTTCATCTTGTCTATGTATAACATGGGCAGGACAAGTGGTATGTATGGGGGAAATGAAAAATGCATGCTGGGTTTCAGCAGGAAAACCTCAACAAAAGAAGACCTAGGCAGAGATAGAAGGATCTGGCTGGGAGAATGTGAACTGGATTAATCTGGCTCAGGACAGGAACAACTGGCAGGCTCTGATGAACACTTTACTGAATCTTTGCATTCAATAAAGTACAGACTTTCTTAAATAGCTGAGGGTTCTGCTTCATGTAGTTAGTTAATTCATAGTTCTGTATGGGTGTGAATCTTGGTCTCTCACATTAAGGTTATGGGTGGTAGACAACAGAATGTGAGGAAAATATTTGAGTCTATGGGGCAAGAAGAAACAGGAAGCTGGACAAAATTGCACATTGATAAGCTTCATGATTTGTACTCCTTACCAAGTATTACTTGGGTAAACAAATCAAGGATGGTGATGAGGGTCGGGCATGTGGAATGCATGGTGGGGTGAAGGGAAGAAAAATGTATACAGCATTTTGGTGGTAAAATCCCAACCCACCTACACCTTTACCTTTACCCAAGGACAATAATGCAGTTACTGCTGTAAAATGGAACAGTTACGTAAGATTTCACATATGTCTCATCTCCGTATACTACAAAAACAAACATTATTAAGCATATATTTCACCAAACTTTTAGCATACATTTCAGGTCCCTACAATGGATGATGATGTCACTCCCACCTCAGAAGTACAAATGGACACCAAAATGGTACTGTTAATAAGAAACCACACTCATGACAGTGGAGTAGCCCCCAATGGTATAACTCCAAAATCACACGATGACTAAAATGTTTGTAGGGGGAATACATGCACTCATATTTACAATAATACAAAATTAACTTTCCTTACAAAATATGAAAACTCAAATAAGCTATGGATAATTACTATTTCCTGCTTGCAAATTTAATCTGCATGTCTTTCAAATAAACAAACTGTCATGTTTCAATTCATTTCTCCAGTACACACAAATGAACATACTGCTCACAGCAAGCAGCTAAATATTTTTGTATCTTGTGTGGCTAGGGAGAAAAGAACACATTCATACAAACACATTCTAAAAATGCAAGCAGCAGCACAAATAAATGATATAAGTACACTAATATTCTGTGACAAAACTACACATCTGGATGGGTGGATATACTTGGGTTCAATGTATATTCTGCAGCAGGATATGTTGCATAACAAGGGCAAATGTGACAAGATGGGGAAATATATATGAGGAAGAGTTGTAATCAATGAAGGTAAGGCTACTGAAGAAGAGGGCACAAGTATATGACAAGGCCATATATCATCCCAAAGAATGCAACTCCTACTGTAAAGGGGTTTGAAAGTAACAGATGCAAATAATTTATTTTGGATATGAATTTATGGGACCACATTTTTAATGTCATGTACTGTACAATTAACTTGTATCATCCACCGTCTAAATCCCAAAGTAGCCGCTGATGGCCAGAGTAATTTTTGTTTGAAGGTGCATGTCTGCACCTCAGCAAGCCAACATTTTTCCTATCATCTGAAAAAAAGTTACATTTAATGGGACAATGTTCGCATGTTCAGCTGTTACATGTTAACTTTATAGACTGGAGGAATTTAAAAATGACCAATGGATCAACATACTGATGTAAAAGGATAAGTATACCTGAACAGTAACATGTCAAATAAAATCCCTATCTATAAATTCACATGATTTGAGAGCTCTTTATTAAAAACTTCTATGTTAAAATATACACGACAGCATGAATTTCATACACACACCTTAATTCCTGCTTCATAAAAAAATCTCAGACACAATTACAACAAACAGATTTCTCAGTAGTATGAATATACAAGCTTATACAAATTATCTAAAACATTTTAACATTGCAAAATACTTCTTGCAGTTTTAAGTTTACTGCTTTCCATGATTTCTTTAAAATAAGCCATGTTCTCATAGGATTTAACTGTCATATATCAACATGTTAACGTGAAAAATACCAACAAATTTACTATCCTGAAGTATTTTTAAACACTTCTACAGAAAATTCACAGAATGTACCTTACGCACACCGAATGACTTACTCCCCATGAGCAAACAACTATTAAAAACTTACAGACCAGTACGTACCTGTTCATGTCACAGTAATATGTTTTCCCCAATTCTATACTTTGAACAGATCAAACAATATAATGCATGAATCATGACATGGAGAAAACCAAGTACAAAATATAATTTTAAAATGCTTTATGTGAAACAATATATGGCACAATTACTCATGGACATTTAAAAAATTAAACAAAATAAAACTCTTCAAAACTGAATCTTAGGAACATGAATACTGCAACATGAAATGTGGCAAGTTATTCTGGTCAAGAGCACTAAACGTCCTTCATAAGGAGCTGTCAAAGTTAGATATTCACATAGTAGCACTTCAAGAAACATGAATGGGAGTGGTATACAAAAATTTGATAACTTTACATTATTTAATAGCAGATCAGAAAGCAAAAAACATGAATTTGGCTGCAGATTTTATGTAAGAGGAGAATTTTTAAAATATATTAAAGACTTTAAAATTATAAATAAAAGAATATGCTGAGATTAAAAGCTAAATGGTTCTCCTGTATGTTGATAAATGTACATGACCAACAAACAAAAAAACAGAAGAGGTAAAAGAAGAATTTTATAATTAGAGCAAAATATAAATCAAATAGCTAATTCAGGCATTAATATAATACTTGGTGATTTTAACGCAAAAGTTGGTAAAGACATACACAGACCCACCACTGGCAATGAAAGTTTACATAATTAAACCAACAACAACGGAATAAAAATTATTCAATTCGCAATATCTAAAGGTTTTAATGTAGAAAGTACATTTCCACATAAAGATATACACCAACAACATGGTATTCAGCAGACGGTAGGACAGCGAATCAAATAGATCATGTCTTAGATTGAGAAGTGCAATAACATACATCAGAGCACAACTTATTTAAGATAAACTTTGAAGTAAAATTAAGGGTAAAAATTGAAAATAAATATGAGAAAAGGAAAATTGTGAATATTTTTCACAATTCAAAGTGGAAACAAGAATGCGTTATAGAACTTAATAATAGGTTCAAAATATCGGAAAATATGGAATAATAATAATAATAATATTAATGAAAACTGGGAAAACAGAACAATAATCAAAGAAACAAAACAAAAGCTAATAGAAAAGGATGAGAGCATAGAAACATTAAATAATAGATGGTACGATGAGGAAGCAAAACTGCAATACAAGAACTGAAGAAAGCAAGAGAAAACTGTTAATAAAAGGAAGAAGGGAGAATGAAGAGCAGGAGTATCACCATAAAAGAAAAAAAAAGCACAAAAAATAATTAGGAATGAGAAAAAGTTATACATTAAAAATGTAACAGTATCAATAAAAGAAGTATAATAATACAAAGAAAATGTACCAAACAATAAATCAATCAACATAAATTTAGCATGATTAGGAACAAAACAGGAGAATTTGGCAATGAATATGAAAGAGAGAGCAGAAAGATGGAAAGAATATTTTGATAAATTACCAAACACAG
>Ga0209755_10006045_pt1 | contig 13539 bp, 15 predicted proteins | sample TergutCo191P1_FD_187301 | JGI IMG/M metagenome (GOLD analysis project Ga0209755, IMG submission 187301) | Cornitermes sp. P1 segment gut microbial communities from Petit-Saut dam, French Guiana - Co191P1 (SPAdes) (version 2) | ecosystem: Host-associated > Arthropoda: Insects > Digestive system... | reverse complement strand
TAATAGTGCCACTTGCCCTATTATCTATCTTATCAGAGGTATAGTTATCATCAGAATAATCAGATTCTACTATTATATATGTCGTTCCAAGCGGTATATTTGTGAAGTTTGCTTCTTCTCCATGTTTGAGTTTTACAGTATAATTTGTGAATGAATTTTCGTTGTAGGTTACTGCATTAGAAAAGGTCACGGTGAAATCAAATTCCTTGCTTTCATCGGCTCCTACTCCTCTGACTTCCTTTGTAAGTGTTAAGCTACCAGTCGGTGGTGGAGTGTAGGTATTAACGAACGTTACAGATACCTCATCAGTACTGTTAATAGTGCCACTTGCCCTATTATCTATCTTATCAGAGGTATAGTTATCATCAGAATAATCAGATTCTACTATTATATATGTCGTTCCAAGCGGTATATTTGTGAAGTTTGCTTCTTCTCCATGTTTAAGTGTTACAGTATAATTTGTGAATGAATTTTCGTTGTAAGTTACTGCATTAGAAAAGGTCACGGTGAAATCAAATTCCTTGCTTTCATCGGCTCCTACTCCTCTGACTTCCTTTGTAAGTGTTAAGATACCAGTCGGTGGTGGATTATATGTGTTAATGAACTTAACTTCTACATCAACGGTGTTGTTTCTAATCGTACCATCAACTCTATTATTTATCTTATCTGATGTGTAGCCGTCGGAAGAATAATCAGATTCGACTATTGTATATGTCGTATTAACTGGAATATTTGTGAAATTTGCTTCTTCTCCATGTTTAAGTGTTACAGTATCACTTGTGAATTGATTGCCGTTATAAGTTACAGGATTCGAGAAAGTAACGGTAAAATCGAAAATTTTGCTTTGGTCTGCCCCTGTTCCGCTAACTTCTTTTGTAAGCGTCAAGCTGGAGTTTGTTTCTCTAATAACTGTACCCCAAGTTAAAAACCCCCATTCTGTATCAAACAGAGAATTTACAGTAGCTGATTCAATTAATAGAACAGCCGGATTATCAGTAGTAGATACATTCATTAAGTGCATGGGGTCTCCGGTTGGTGGAACTGGCGTAATATTTTTAAGAGCGTTTATTATCTCTACAACTAATTCTGAACCGTTATTAATATTATCAATACTTATTTCGATTATTATGTCACCTTTCTGCCAATCGGGTATTGGAATACTCACATAAGGGGCTGGAGTGCCTGTAACAAATCTAATACCAATTCTTTCTGGACAAGTAACACACCCAAAATTGAAACCTTGTCCTTCTAAATCAGATATACTCTCTGGCGGGAAGCCTGAAAAATCTACCGTTCCATACACTCTTTGAGATGGACGAGATGGCATTCGATCGCTTGGTTGCATTAGGTCGCCAATAACATTTCCAAAAGATACTGGATATGGTGGTGAAGCTGAAACTTTAAAGTCCACATTCGGTATCGCCACAATCAAGCTGAAAATTAGCGTAAATACCATAAAAAAACTAATACTTTTTTTCATAAATTATCTCCCATACAATTATTTTAGATATATAATTATATATTATATCATAAATATATATATAAATCAATATATACATCAACAAATATAAAAATATTTGATATATCTTTGACAAATAAATATATATATAATATTTTTATAGGAGTGATGTATAATATGAGTAAGAATAATAACTTTGTCCCAAAATTCGTGCCTATTGAGCAGAAAAAGTCTTTAATCAGTATTCGGCTAAACGATATAACCATTGAAAAGATAGACCGACTCGCAGTTGATAAAAACTTATCAAGAAATGAGCTAATCAAACAGATGTTAGATTATGTTTTGGACAACACGACTGAAAATGATGATGTTTCCGACAAAATCAATCTGTAGCTGACGGGCTTATAAAAATTTTTGATTCGCGGAATTTGCTGATTAAACATCAGCATTTTTTTATTTTAATCTATTATATCATATTCAATTAATAAATACAAGATAAATATTTAAATTAGATTACTTTTTGTAATATATACGATTCTGTAAAATATTTATATAATTATTAAAAGGAGTAGTGTATATGAAAGATAATTGGATTCCAATAATTCCGACAAAAACTGTTATATCTGTCCGCATTGATGATGTAATACTTGAGAGGATAGATAAACTATCAGAAAAATTCTCAAAACAACAGAAAATGAGCAGAAACGAGCTTATTAAACAATGTCTGATATTCGCACTTGACCGAATAGACGAAGAGAATATTAATATCTAAAAATAATATATATAAATATTAGATTTTAAATATATTTTTAGATATTTTATTCTATTATTTTGTTTTTTACACTCAATATAAAGTGTAAGGCTTATATGTCTATAACATATAAGCTAACATTATATATTTAAATAACTAAACTTTTTTACAATAAAAAAACAGCGTGGATTTATCAAGAAATTTTATATTAAATTAGAAAATAGAGCTGACAGATTTTTAGCTGTACTTCGAGCAAGTATATTCCGCGTTAATTTATTTCGTCATAATATACAAACGCTCCCTCTATTTTTTTTTGATGAGCAACCGAATTTAACATAAAACTATACAAAATAGACAAAAAAGGACGGTATAAGTAGCACCGTCCTTCTATTTTTTATAATATTATACGTCTAAAAACTCGCTCAACGCTCCATCTACCTGTTTCGCTCCAGTATCATAACCATTTCTGTGTAAAGTGTTTTGTACTGAAATATAGACACGCTTAATATTTTACAGTTATCATGATAAGTTATATCAGTTTCTAAGGCGGCATTATCATTTCCAGTAGATTTAAATATCAGCTTCGGATTTAAATGCTGATATTCTGATAATCTATCAGCGATAAACTGTTCAGAATCTGCCAAAGTTTCAAAAAGTTCTATCGTATAACCGTTATATACTACTTTAAACATATTAAAATCCTTTCTGCGGTGATTTTGCCGTCACCGCGTCGGCTTTAATTTTTATGTGTTCGCGTTCTCTATAATTCCGTAAACATCATCAACAAAATATCTACCTACAAACGGATTGAATATAGCAGAGCATTTCACGCCGTTATATAAAGCAATTACGTTGTTATTGTCCTTATGCTCTAATATTTCAGCTTCTCCGACAATGTGCTTGTCGTTTTCCTTATTCTTTAAACTGTTGATATACGCCTCTACTTTATTACTCATAATTTTAAACCCCTCTTTTTATTTTTTTATATTTTATCATAAACTAAACTTTTTAATCTGATACTTTCATATGCGGATATATGTGTAAGATTATAATAATAGCTTCTTCGCCGCTTTCGCTTTGTCCAAAATAAGAGCAAACAACGTCTGTATTTTCTTCGTCTAATAAGCTCCATAGCGAATTATCACGCAAATTTTTAACAGTCCCCTCGCAGTAAAACCTGTTAAATCCATTGTAAACGCATATATAAGCATAAATTCCAAGTGTATCAAGGTATTTTTTAAGTTTCCCTATCTTAACCCCCTGACCGGCTGTTAAGTTATTCTTATGGTGATTTATAAATTCAGCATAATCATTTTTAGACAAACGCCGCGATAATTCAAGGTTTACGCTTCTCCAAATATCATTACATTCAGTTTTATATAATTCTGCGAACGCCGTCTTTAATTCCGCTGTGCTTATATCTGGTATATCCATTTTATAAACTCCTTAATAATTTATTTGTTAGGGGGAGCTTGACGCTCCCCACGTTTCGGCTTATTTCCTTATTCAGCTTGCAATCCGAGTATTAAGTTAGTGGCTTTTTGGGCTTGACTTGCAGCTGTCAAGATAATTTTATTATCCTCTTTAAGTTTTCTTGGCCAAGCGTTTATATAAGCTATAGAATTATCGAAAGTTTCAGGTAATTCAAGGTTTAGAAAATTCATTATAAAAGTTGTGGATATTTCTGCGACAAGCTCTTCTTTGCTATACTCTTTATTTCCGAAACTTGCATCCTTGCTTATTCTGTCAAGCCTTGACTTATGCCCTGTAGAGTGCGAACATTCATGGAAGGCTACTGAATAATATTCCTCGCTCATATCAAACTGCTTTATATCAGGCATTGTAATAGTATCTGTTGAGGGTTTATAAAAGGCTTCCCTACTCCCTACGACATTTTTATAATTTACTTTTGACCTGATTATATAATCATTAAGAGCTGTTTCTGCACTTTCTATAGGATTTACATTATTTAGCTCGATAGGATTCTGCTTGCTTTCAATGTTTTCACATTGGGATATATGGAATACATTAGAGTATTTTATAAGTGGAATCTTTTCAGGTTCTTTGTCCTTATCTAAGTCGCCGTCGCCACTTTCCATAGACTTTTCCATGAGCTTATAGAAGACTATTATAGAGGACTTTTCCCCTTTTTTAACATTGCCCCCTGCTTCCTGTGCCTGTTTATAGGATAACCATTCCCCTCCGTAAGGAAGTAATAAAATGTTTATGCCTTGATAAGGTTTCTGCGTGATATAGTTTACAGGAATACCGCCCTGCCACGCTTTACGCCACGCTATAACACCATTGTCAAGTTTTTCTATAATTCTATCTGTGATTATCTGATAAATATTAATGCTCATTTTTTAAATCCCCTTAATTTTTTATTTTTATTGATTTTTAAGGGGCAGTATGCTATAATATATTTACTGCCCCTTGTGGCGGTGCTTTTGGCTTTTATATAGTTGGTTTTGAAAGAGTAACTATATAACTGCCTTTTTTTGTTGCCGTCATACTATCGCGAACCTCCTTGTTTCTGTAATTTTGGTAAAACGCTCCGCAACCTCTGGTAATTCGCGTTTGAGTGCGGTAGTATCTACCCTACTGGACGAATACGGTGTCCATTTTACCGTGAACACATCAATTTGGAGGCTGTCTGTGTGCTGTGCTGTCATTTCGTCAATAATTGCTTGACGGTGAATTTCGGCTTCCTGCTCTAACTCTTTAATAAATGCCGTCAATTCTTTTAACTGTCTTACGTTTTCGAGTAATGTTTTTTTCATAATTTTTTACCTCACTTTTAATTTAATCTGTGATTAGATACTTTTTGTATCTATCTGAATATATTATATCATATTAAAGGACGGAGAAGATGGACAAATTGTAAATAATATATCTATTTTAATATTTTTTATATTTAATTTGCTATTTTAGGTATTGACAAATAAAAAATAGTATGCTATAATAGAAAAATGATAGAAGGGAGGTAAAACAAATGGTAAATTATGATAATCTATGGAAATTATTAATTGACAAGAAATTAAAAAAGACTGATTTAAAAAAATTAGCTGTTTTAAGTCCGAACACTCTCGCGAAATTAGGAAAAGGTCAAACGGTGGATTTATCATCACTTGTAAAAATATGTGATACGCTTGATTGTTCTTTATCTGAAATAGTAGAATATACGCCGTCTACCGTGCGAAAATAAATTATAGCTGATATAAATGTTTACAAAGTTCATAAATTATTTACAAGCTGATATGCAGGGAAATCGGATCCGGCACGAACCATATTTAATTGATTTATCAATTAAATAAATTAAATAATTCAGAAAGTGGGGGAAATTTGGACGAACAAACGAAAAATAAACAAAAAAATAACACGCCGGACGAAGCCGAGCGTGTAAAGTTAGACCAGATAATAAAAATGCTTTTTAGTGTTTCAAAAAAAATGCTGATAGATACGTTGAACGGATTATTTAACGAGAGCTTTAACCCTGATGATGTAAATATTAAAGTCAATAAGACAGCGACCGAGTTTGTGCCTGATGATTTAGAATTTAATATAATTCGTGCGGACAGTTTTTTTAATATCGAAGCTAAAAACAAGCCGTATCATTTTCATATAGAGTATGAATTAAGCGGAAACGATATGACTATACGAGTTTTTGAGTATGCTATACAGAAAGCACTTGAAAATCAGCGTCTTGAAGGCAAAAAAGGTAGACGGCGTAAAAAAAGATTATATCTGCCTCGCTCTCTTGTTATCCATTTCACGAAAAATAAGAAAATACCTGACAAATACGAGCTTGAAATAGTATTCCCGAACGGTGATAGCTACGAATACACAGTTGACGTTATGAAATACTGGAATTACACGGAAAAAGACTTGATAGCCAAAAAATTATATAATCTGTTGCCCTTACAGATATTTTTATTAAGGGCGGAGCTTGACAAAGTAAAAAATCAGCAACAGCCAGCCGCTTCGAGAAACAAAGCAAAGAAAATTATTGACAAAATATTTATGCTTTTGAATGAGCTACACGAGCAGGGCGAGATTATTTCAGACGATTATAGTAAACTTATAACGGGATTTACGGAAATCCTGCGTCATATAGACGATAGATATAATTTAGAATTGATAGGGGAGATTAAAATGCTGAAAAATATAGTAGATACAAAGATTTTAAAAAGAGCAAACGAAGCAGAAAAAAAATTACAAGACGAACGAGCTAAACTTATTGAAGGAGTAAAAAAGATGTTGTCGAATGGAGAGCCTGTTAATAAAATAGTTGACTATATGGGAATAACTGAAGAAGAAATAAACGGTATTCAGCAAACAAATTAGAAGGGAAGGGCAGTCTATGATTACCGTGTAAAAAAACAGTGGCAAAAATTATTTTTTAGAAATAAAAAAAGCGATAGTTAGGACGTTTTCACGGACAGCCTAACTATCTTTAAACCAAAACACCTTGATTATTTTTCAAAAATCAGAGGTATGTATTATATATATTATACACCTTTTTTAAAAATAATTCAAGAGGTTTTGGAGAATTATTTATTAAGAGAGGAATTATTTTATGGAAAAAATTAATGCACAGCAACAAAGGACGTTGGCAGACATAATAAGGCATGAGGGAATCAAGGCAAAGGGATTCGGAACTATTCCGAAGTTTATAATGCACGACAAAGATTTATCTCTGGAGAGCAAGGCAATCTACGGTTATCTATCCTCATTATGTGGCAACGGGGAGGCTACATTCCCCTCCAGAAGCAGGATATTAAGTGCTTTAAACCTATCTAAAAATGGATATTATAGTCATTATAATGCCTTAATAGATCAAGGCTATATCAAGGTAAGCAAATCTAACCCAAAGGATATAAAAAGTCATAATATTTATACGATAGTAGCATACCCAAAGAAAGTAGAAGAATTTGCTAATAAAAATAATGATAACAGAGTAATTTCCAACAGTATAGATTCATACGGATATGGGATATTGCCGAAAGCTGTTATGATGGACGAGCGGCTTGATATAAAAGCTAAGGGGATATATTGTTATTTTGCAAGTTATGCAGGAGCAGGGGATACAGCATTCCCTGAAAAGAAAAATATATTATATCACTTGAAGCTATCGGAAAAGACTTATTATAAATATTATAATGAGTTAATCTATTTTAATTATGTAATCCCTATACAGAGAAGAAATAGGGGGGACTTTGGAGTATGTGATTATATATTAAATCAAAAGCCTGATGAAGCTATAGGGTCAGCCTTACAGCAGAGTCGACGTAACTACTACAGGAACATAGAGATGGCGATTAGTAGAAAGGAGGACACCGCAAATTCTCAAGAAGAAACAGGGGTTAGTAAAAAAGAGGACACCAGTAAACCCTTGGAAACACCGGTAAAATCGGCATTTTGTGATACTTTTACTGACTCTGGGGTTAGTAGAAACAGGGACAGCACAAAAGGAGACAGCACAAAAGGAGACGACACAAAGGGGGACACTACTATCAACAGCTCCCCTATTAACAACTCTTTTACTAACAGTTTTATCTATCAATCAGATCCTGAAATCCCAACCTCTTATCAATCTCAAACAGAATCTACCTCCTCGATTGATTTGATTGATAAAAAAATTCCTGAATTTATCTCTAATAAAGACTCTTTCCAAGCTAACCCTGAACCCTTAACCTCTAATAATATCCCTACCAATGAAAAGGTAAGCTCTAATTATAATCCCGCAGAACCTGTCATCCAAAATGATTTTAATGATTCGCTTGAAATTCAAAGGCTATCCAAAGAAGAAGTTGCCGATAGAATTTCTCTAAATGAATTAAGAGAACAATGTAAAGACAATATTCCAGAGGTAGAAATGCTCTACGAAGCTATGTGCAATGTCCTTTGCGATCCTTTAACTGATTTTATCAGGATTAATAAGACTAACACGCCTATTTCCAAAGCATTTCCTCAATTTCTGTCTATCAATAACACGCATATTCGTTATGTGTTGACCTGTTTAAATAATAACGATAATAAATTAAAAATTAAAAATCCCGCAAGCATCGGAAATTATCTCTTAACAAGTTTATTTCATGCACCTCGCACTATCGGCTATTATCCTAATAAAGACTTTAGCAAGCCTATTGTCAAAAAAAGCTCTGGTACTGACTGGGAATCTCTTATTAAAAAACAGCAGGAGTCAAGAACTAATATAAGAAAAGAAAGAGAAGCTACTGGACTTGACCTACCAGATCCTTATGACTATGAACCGGGATTTTTTGATAACAATGACTGTCCTTGACAATGACAAACCTAAACATGACCGTTATGCTTGTTTAACAAGAAAATATTTTCGAATCCTGTGAGTAGATAGTTGCCGTCTTACAGTATGCCCTGTATTCCCCTATAGCTTGCCCTAAACACTCTTAAATTGCACGGGACTTTTTTAAATCATTCACAAACTATCCGCGGCAGTTTCATCAACCTGTTGACTGATATATTTATCATTCGTAACCCTTTTATATTCTCAATAGCCTGTTTTAGAGAGGGCTTGCTTTGCTATGCTTTTGCAAGCTGACAGACTGATTATAATAATTCAACATGATACAGGGATTAAAATATTTATGATATTATCCCATTTTCACAGCACGGGCGGAGGCTTTTCCCTTATAGTTTAGCAGGACGGCTCTTAAATCACGGCAATTTAATTTGTAACAAAATATTCACATTCACGGTTTTTGTTTCAGCAATATTTAAGAAATATCTATTTTATAGATTTATAAATCACGCAACTTCGTAGCAGACAAAATCAATAATCTCCCATATTTAACCAATTATGAATATTCTGTTACAAATTAAATTGCCGTGCTTATAAATGCTTACGGCTTGATATTTCAAAAATTAAAAAACTACCGCATAAGCGGTAGTCAGAGTGCTACTATTCGTCTGGCGTATCGTTATTATCTGCAGAAACGTTGGTTTTATTTATAAAGTCAAGTTTTTTTGCTTGCTCTTGTTTCTCTTTTGCCTTCCTTTTTAGTGTCGCAAAACTTGCTTTATCTGGGTATGTATCAAAATATAATTTTTTGATTTTACCCGCATAAGATTTTGTTTCCGCATAAACTTTTTTTATTGCGGTTAATTCCTCTATTGACTTTTCATTTTGACTTGTTTTAATTTCCTCTTCCATTACACTAACTTTTAAGCGGTGAATATTTTTTGTACTTCTCTCGTTTTTATATTCTTTCATATACTCTACATTTAATTCAGGATTATCTTTTTTTATATCTCGAAATATATTGTATTCATCTGTCCCATATATTCCTGCCTGTTTTTCAAATCCTTTTGTTACATATAGCGTATTATTCTGAATACTCAACCTATATCTTTTTTCTTTCATAGCCTGCTCCTTTTCTGGTTTTTATTCTATTATATCATAAATTATTTAATTTTCAACATTTTTATATATAATTTTTATTATTATTTAATTAAATATATATAAAAATAAAAATTATTGTTTTAAGTTTGATTTTTTAAAATTATCCTGCGATATTTAGCCTACATATTTTGGCAAAACATAAAGATATAGTTTGATAATTTTTTTATCATATCTTGATTCAATATGATAGTATAATTAATTTGCGTCGGCGAGTATTGGAAAACTATTGAAAAATTTATTTCATAATTATTCGTGGCAATAACACGAGATTACATATTCATTTTCTATATCATCTATATAAAATGATAAGAGGTGAATAATATGAAGCAGTTAGATAAAACTCGCAAGGAGATAGAGCTGGATAAGAAGAAACTTGAGAAAGCTATGGAAAAGGAAGCTATGCAGTATTTTGAGCGGAGATTTGAAGCGGAACTTAGAAGACTTGGAATAAAATATACGAAGGAGCGATAGAGTGAGAATATGGGAGCCAATAAGATATTACTATGAAATTAAAGATACAGATTCACAGGAAACCAAGAATTTTAAGAGGTATATGGTAGAGCGTGATAAAAAAGAAAGAGACCTTGAATTTATGTTGAAATATAACGAGATAAAGCAAATGGCAAGCAAAAATACTATTGACAAACTTAAACGGCAAATTACCATGGAAGAATTTATTAAAGAATATTCTAAATAGACAGTCGAATAAAAATAAAATCTATTAGGATTGTACTAATAGATTTTATTTTTTTGATAGTTTATGACTGAGTAACGATTATCCGTAATTCCCGCGTTTTTTCTCACCACATCACAGACGAAATTTACTACATATTGTGTTAATTATTGAAATAATTAGATTTAACCACTACATATTGATTGTGGTAAGAAAAAACGCGGGAATTACGGATAAATATAATCCTATATTGAGCGTTTTCAATATAGGATTTTTTATGTACCTGCGGCAGATATATCTTTTTGACTTTTTTCTTTTTTTATGATAAAATATGAATAAAGAATGAATAAAAAAATGATATTCAGTTAGTTTTTAATCGCAAGATAGCGTTGGAATTAAACAGATTAGGTTATCCCATAACCGACACAAGAATCGCAAACAGCGTTATTGACGTATATGTGTTCGATAATACAAGATTTTCAAAAGAGCTTTGATAATGTTTTAAACGCGAGATAAGCTCCAAGTCAATCTTAATATATATATTTATGTTCAAAAATGGAGGTTCTAATTTATGGAACATCAAACAACCAACCAAGAAATAACGGCAACAGCACAGACACAAAAACCAAAAAAAAATCTTATTAAGGCTATGACAGACCTTATCAAAAAAAATGATAAGGTTGTGTATTATTTAGGAGCGTTCTACCTATACAAAGACGGCTATTATCAGCGACAGGGAGAAGACATCTTTTTAAGTAATATTAAAGCTATATTAAGCGACGAATACAAAGATTATGAAACAGCAAATAGAATTTACAAATCGCTGAAAATTGAAAAAGGCATTATATTAGACAAAGACGATATAAGAATCGAGCCGAAACACTTAATCTGCTTCAAAAATTGCTTATACAACCCATTTACTGGAGAAACAGCACCGCATACGTCTGACTTAATCTTTTTTACACAGACTCCGCATAATTTTAATCTATCTGCGGAAACAGACGACATAACCGAACATCTGTTTAATAATTTCATACAAGGGTATGACGCAGACGATAAAATTAAGTTGCGGGAGCTTCTGTTTCAGACTATCGGCGTTGCTTTATCAAACGACAGGACTTTTAAAAATTTTTTCTATATACAGGGGAAGCCAAACACGGGTAAATCAACGTATTGCGGTTTAATTCAGAGAATATTAGGAAACGGAATGTTTTCGGCTATCCCTATGAACGCATTGAACGAAAGTGGAACGGATTTATATAGGATTGCCGACAAAAAAGCTAACATCATCACCGAAACAACGTCTAAATCACCAAATGATGATGTAATAACCACTATGAAAAAACTCACGGGCGGTAGTGAGGAAGTCATAAGTTGTCGTATAAAGTATCAGAATACGGTTGAAGTCAAGTCAAGAGCATTATTAATATTTGCGGGAAATAGTGTTCCTTCTTTTTGTAGTGGCGGTGATTTATCGGCATTTATTAAGAGAATGATACTGATAGATTTTAGGGGACAGATAAAAGACGAAGATAAAATCGACAATATTCTTGACAAGATAAACAATGAATACATTATCGCCGAAGCTATGAGGGCATTTAAAAGGTTTACAGACAATAATAAAAGATTTACTATACCGTCTGTCGTAGTTGAAAACAGAGAGAAAATAAAAAATGACAACCCTGTAAACGCTTTTATCAGCGAATGTAGCCTTGTTTCTGATTACAAGATACACGCCAAGACTTTATTCTATATGTTTGGAAGGTATTGTACTCTTAATGCCTACTCTAACGGTATAAGCCAAATTTCATTTAATAAAAAGATAGAGCAGGAAGGCTTTATAAAGAAAAAAGTAAAAGAAACAGATGGTGATAAGCGTTCCTATGAAGGGTTTGTAGGACTGAAGCCGCCGAAAGAATTTTTAGACCCGCATATAGAAGCCTTTAAAAGCAAAAAAGCAAAGGTTTGAGTTGCTGATTTTTTGAGTAAAGTTGCGGAAAATCGTTATTAATGGTTGTGAAAATCTGATTTAAAGTTGCTAAAAACAATATGTGGTTGCGAAGTTTACAGTTGCGGTTAAAACTAATTTATATAAATAAAATAAAAAATATTATATAAAAAGTTTTTTGAAAGCAACGTAAATTTTCGCAACCACGCTTTTTTTTCGCAATTTTGATTGAGTTTTTCGCAACCAAATATACAGAAATTAACAACCGCACAATGTTTTCAACAACCGAAAAGGGGCATATTTTCGTGCCTTACAGACAAACAAAATTTATATAGAACGTAGCTGAAAAAACAGCGTCTACCGTATTTATGCACAATGTACAAAAGAATCCGCAATATTAGAGTAGATGAAACCTCTAAAAGCATTAAATATATGTCAAAATAGACAAACAGGTGAGTATCTCCCCCACTAAAATGCACTCTACTTGTTGTATAGATGTAAAAAGATGTAGATAGATGTATGATTCATGTATAAAGATGTATCATTTATGTATGTTTTATACGTGTAGTTTAAAACAGCGTACAGAGGGGCGTAGTAATGTGTAAAAAGTCAATATTTTTTTTAAAATTAGACGATACCCATCAAAAGTGGGTATAAAATTATTTATTGCCCCTCTACTAATGTAACAAGATACTTTATATAGCAAAGATAACGCCATAATGCTTAAAGCAAACTTAATTATTTGACAAAAATAAAAAAATATGTTATAATTAATTTATAAATAATGAAAGGGGAATAAAAATTGAAAGAATTAATATGTGAATATTGCGGCAAAAACTTATTAGATAATGTAAATAAATCAAATGTCGTATTTTATTATAGAAATAATATAGAGAAAGTAATAGTATGTTGTAACATCAAGTGCGACGAGATTCTACAAAAAAAGTATAATTTATACAGCAAATACAATAAACTAACAGACTATACTAATCCAATTTTATATAAAATCCGTCTAAATCAATTTATTGATGAGATAAATGGAGTGGGCATGAGTTATACAAAGGACGCAATAAAGAGTTACACAGATGTATTTATAGCTATGTCTGAATTTGTTTTTAGATGTGCTACACAAGAAGAAGAATCTTATGTAAAACTATTAGGAATGTTAGGCTAATTAAATCTTATTAAAAAATGAAAGGTGGTGAATAATATAGATTATCATATTTTAAAAGATTGCGATATTGACAAACAAAATCAGATAATTACC
>Ga0209755_10006044_pt1 | contig 13540 bp, 10 predicted proteins | sample TergutCo191P1_FD_187301 | JGI IMG/M metagenome (GOLD analysis project Ga0209755, IMG submission 187301) | Cornitermes sp. P1 segment gut microbial communities from Petit-Saut dam, French Guiana - Co191P1 (SPAdes) (version 2) | ecosystem: Host-associated > Arthropoda: Insects > Digestive system... | reverse complement strand
GGCGCCGCCACAAAACAGCTATAGCTACAGAACCGCCAAGAAGGGTCGGAATATAATAAACAGTGCGGTATAACGGGATTCCCCTGAGTCTTTGGCTCATCAGCATGGCGACTGCAAGAGCGAATATTAATTTAGCAGGAACAGATATAAAAACATACTTTAATGTAACCAGAAGCGAGTTCATAAACCTTTCATCACGCGGAAACTCATCACTCCCGATGAACATAACAAAATAATTACGCATCCCTATCCATACGGGATCGCGAATCATATTGAACTGTGTAAATGAAAGGTAAAATGAATAAGCCATAGGGTAGATAACAAGAAGGAAAAACCCAAGAAGCCACGGAACCATAAACGCATAGGAAGACAAATTATCTCTTATTACACTATTTAAAGATCGACCGGATTTTAAATAGATTCTTTGCCTGGAAGATTGTCCGGCTTGATTCACACCTATACTCCTTTCTCTAGATACAAAAAACGGTAGAATGTAATCATATCATTTTTAGTGAAATTTAGTCAATAATTATAAGGAATTTTATTCTTAATTTTTCAGCAAAGAAAAAATTAAAGAGAAACTGTTCAGATATCAGTTAAGTCCGCGAAGTAATTCTCTTGGTTTGCTTCCCTGAGCGGGACCGACAACACCACGCTGTTCCATTTCGTCAACAAGCCTTGCGGCGCGGTTAAAGCCGATTTTCAACCTGCGCTGAATATAACTGGCGCTTGCCTTGCCCTGCTGCATTACAATTTCAAGCGCTTTTTCGTATAACGGGTCATCGCCGTCCGAAAAAAGCGGCATGTTAGCGTCGTCATCTTCATCCTCAAAGAAGATTTCGTCATCAATATAATCTGGCTTACCGAATATTTTTACATGTTCTACGACAGCTTCAACTTCTTCTTCGGAAATAAACGCGCCCTGCATTCTGATCGGGAACGGATCGACAACGCCGGCATAAAGCATGTCGCCCCTGCCAAGAAGTTTCTCAGCTCCTACCATGTCGATAATAATGCGGCTGTCGGTCTTGCTCGCGACCATGAACGCGATACGGCTTGGAATGTTCGCTTTAATCAAACCGGTAATGACGTCAATCGACGGACGCTGCGTAGCCAGAACCAAATGAATACCGACTGCGCGGCTCATTGCGGCAAGTCTTGCCACAGTTGATTCAAGTTCCTTTCCTGTGGTTGTCATCAAATCCGCGAACTCGTCAATTATGACAACTATGTAGGGAAGATGTTCCTGAGCGGTATTTTTCTCTTTGATACGTCTGTTGTAACTGCGGATATCGCGTACTCCCATTTTATCAAGACAGGCATAACGGCGTTCCATTTCGTAAATGCAGTATTGAAGAGCCTGAAACGCTTTTTTAGGTTCGGTAATCACCGGCGTTAAAAGATGCGGGATATCATTGTAAAGCTTTAATTCGACAATTTTCGGATCGATAAGCATAAGCCTGCACTCTGCCGGATGGAGCTGGTAAAGTATCGAAAGAATGATTGCGTTTACGCAGACTGATTTTCCCGAACCGGTCGCGCCTGCGATCAAAAGGTGCGGCATTTGGACAAGGTCTACTGTCTGCGCTTCTCCCGTGATATCTTTTCCCATAACAACCGGGATCCCCATTTTATCACCGGAACGCTGTAGTTCTCCTTCGATAATTTCCCTGAAAGAGACAATATTCCTTTTAGCGTTCGGGACTTCTATGCCTACAGCGTGTTTTCCTGGAATGGGAGCGACAATACGTACCGAAGATGCGGCAAGGCGAAGGGCAATATTGTCCTGAAGACCGACAATTCTGGAAAGCTTTACTCCGGGAGCAGGAAGAATCTCAAACATCGTTATAACAGGGCCTTTTCTTATTCCTGTAACCTCAGCCTGTATCTTAAACTCTTCGAGCGTTTCCTTAAGTGAAATTGCTGCGTCCCGGGTAGCCTGATCAATGATCCAATATTCGCCGTCAGGATACTTATTTAATATTTCAACCGGAATCCTGTATTTTTTATTAAATACGGTATTAGATTTACTGTTTTTCTGCCGAACCTGTTCTCCATGTATTGCAGCAGCAGCTTCCGCTTCTTCAAGTGAGTGTTCTATGCCTTTATTAATTATATCAGGATCATTAGCGGTTTCTTCGTCTGTTTCATTGTCCTCGTAATCATCAGTATTAATATCGATATCATCAATGGAAACATCTTCTGAAAAATATACTCCTGAGTCATCTGCATTAATTTTATATATAGCGGCATTTGTATCCGGTTCATCCTCCGGCTGTATGTTATATTCAATGATTTCATTTACTGGATATTCTTCAGTTTTGTCATGTTGATTACTGTCTATCACAGCAGGTAATGCAGCCTCCAACGGTGTTTCTCTCGGTATAGGCAGTAAAACCATTCTTCTGTAATTAGGAGCTATCTTGCTTTCTTTGTAAAAAATTATATTCCGCAGTAACAGCAGGGCAAGAACTTCTATTACTGTCAGAGATATAATTATCATGCTGAATCCGGTTTTTCCGGTAAAATATAAAAGAGCGAACTGCATGGAACGAATCTCAAAATCGCGGATAAATGCAAACCCGACAGACAGGGTAAAGAACGGCAGAATAAAGCTGTTTAACAAAAAAATTCTGTCAGGCTTCCATTTTGAATCAGCCAGAATAAAAGCAACATAAGCAAAATATACCGGAATCAGCATGGAAAGAATCCCAAAAGAGCGGATAAAAAACAATCCAGGTGCAACAGGGAAAACCTTTAAGCCAAATAATCCTGGCAACAAAGCAATAATAAAAAGAATACTGAAAAGTCCAAAAAAGACCGCAAGCATAATAGAAATGGTACGGTATTTAAAATATCTGTCTGAGTCAAATTTATCATTTAAGTCATTAATAACCTGCAAAATATATACCTCTTTAGTATTATCGGCATTTGGTATCAGTCACTTTTATAATTAATTTGTCCAAGTGTAAAAATACGGAAAGTGACACATTGGATGACTGTCGCTTTTTAACCGATATCGGTAAAATACCAGATATGGTAGATATACTTCTGGGCGACGCTAAACCTCCTTCAAGGCCGCCTAATTGCCTGAAGTGCGTTCATTTTAGAATCACCTGCGATCCCAAATACCCAAGAACGCCGCTGCGGGCTTGCGGTATTTTTTCATTTATGAGCCCGAATATGCCTTCCATGGAAGTGTTTAAAATAAACGGCGCTCATTGCCCTTCTTTTCAAATGAAAAGCGGTTTAAAATAATCTCTGGAGTAAAATAATGAAAAAGACATCAGTCGTATGTATTGTTTTATTGGCAGGTTTGTTCCATGGGTGCGCTCCGAAGGATAATATAATACTGCATGAAAAATGGCCTTTTCCTGTAGGGGTTGCCGTTCCGGGAGCGCGCACAAATAACGGTAATTTAAGCGTAAAAACAGCGGATGCTCTTAACACGGGAAGCCCCCAGCATAAATTACTAAAGCACTTTAATGTATTGGCCGCGGAAAATGAAATGAAACCTTACGCAATAATGCCTGCTTCCATTCCCTCGGAAAACAACTGGAGCAGCAGCTACAACTGGATTGACGCTGATAGGCTTGTCAGTTATGCCCAGAAGAACAGCAAGCTGCTGCGCGGCCATGTGTTAATCTGGCACGATCAAACCCCTGCATGGTTTTTTCAGGGAAACGGTACATTGGGCCGCGCGACTATTGAAGAACTGTACCTGCGTATGGAAAATCATATAAAAACTGTTTTTGAAAAATACGGCGGAACAATTGCGTGGTGGGATGTGTGCAACGAAGTTGTTGATCACACTTCCGGCGGACCGCGTCAGGATTCAAATTATACGCGGATAATGCAGGACGCCGGAAAACTCGGCTCAGACCGGTATGAATATGTTGTAAAAGCCTTTGAGTGGGCGCGTAAGTACGCAGACTTAAACGGCGGGCAGAATGTAAAACTTTTCCTGACCGATTACGGAATTGAAAGAAGATTTCCTGGAGAAGCACGCAGCAAAATCGATGAGTTTGAAGTGCTTGTAAAATATCTGGTTGACAACAATGCTCCAATTGACGGAATCGGTTTTCAGGGACACTTCAGGCTATATGATCATACACCGGAAGAAATCGGACGCGGGATTGACAGATTCTCGGAAGTTAACGGAAAAAAAATGATGATACAGATTTGTGAACTTGATATCTCAGTTTACAGCAACACGAAAAACGAAGCTAATAATACCGATATGTCTGACGATATTTTAAAGGAACGGCTGACAGACCTTGCCGCTTTTTACCGCGAATACTTTGATATGTTTGAGCAGAAATACAGAGAAGGAAAACTCGACCTTGTATTGATATGGGGCATTGCCGACGGTCACAGTTGGCTTAACAATCATCCTGTCACAGACAGAACAGATCACCCCCTGTTATTCGACAGAAAATATCAGCCTAAAGAAGCATATTGGGTATTGGTTAAGTGATTTAGTTTAGCAGGCTCCGGACGCACTGCTCAAGCTAAAGCTTTCGCGCGTTTTTCATCTCATTGGCATTTATTAAGCACCACGCTGTGCTAATTTTTCTCATCCACATGCTGCGCATGCTTTAGTGGGCGCCAATACAAGTCCCGACTGCTCTGGCTGTGTCGATCATGTAATGATCTACCGGAACATTTTTAACCTTGTCTTCGGGAACGAATAATTCTACCGAGTCAACATCATTGCCGTTAAGCGAGACCATACGGCCGTATCTGCCTTCCGCCATCAGTTCTACTGCGGCGGTACCAAGGCAGGTCGCAAGGACGCGGTCTGATGAGCTTGGGATGCCTCCCCTTTGCACATAACCTAAAACGGTAGCGCGGGTTTCCATTCCTGTCTCGTCATGAATTTCGCGGGCAATGCGGTACGCTACAGAAGGGCCCGATTCCTGTTGGTATTTTTTTCTTTCTTTTTTGTCCATTTTGGCTTCCTTAACAGACATCGCGCCTTCGGCGGCTACAACAACAGAAAATGTCTTACCAAAACTTGCGCGGTTTTCAAGATGCCGCCCGATAATTTTTACGTCATAGGGAATTTCAGGAATAATGATGACATCTCCACCGCCTGCAATTCCGGCGTATAGTGCAAGCCAGCCTGCTTTATGTCCCATAAGCTCGATAACTATAACGCGGCTGTGGCTCTGCGCAGTTGAATGAAGCCGGTCAATTGCTTCAGTCCCTATTCCAAGTGCGGAATGAAAGCCGAATGTTCTGTCAGTGCCGACAATGTCATTATCTATTGTTTTGGGAAGCCCGATTACATTAAGACCTTCACGAGCAAGTTTACAACCTGTAGTGTTTGTGCCATTGCCGCCGATCACAACAAGGCAGTCAAGTCTAAGCCTTGAATATGTTTCCATGATCGCGGAGACTTTCTCACTTGCAGGTTCATCTCCGGCGGTAGGCTTAAAAGGTTTTTCTCTGCTGGAACCAAGTATGGTTCCGCCGAGCGTTAAAATACCGGAAAAATCCTCAGGCGCCAGTATCCTTGTATCTTCGTCAATAAGACCGAGAAACCCCTTGGCGATTCCGACAATTTCCATACCGTACCGGTCATGAGCAGCCCGGCATACACCGCGGATAGCGGCATTCAAACCGGGGCAATCGCCTCCTGCTGTCAGAATACCGAACTTCTTTGTAGCGCTATGAATAGCCATAATGATTTATACCTCTAAAAATAAATTTATTCAGACAATTGATATTTTTTTCGCTTCTGCCCAGAATTCGTCCATTATGCCCAGATTTTCAATGTTCATTTCCCGATTTGATTCTTTCATCCTTTTTTCAACATATTTAAAACGCTCAGTAAATTTGCTGTTTGTACGGCGAAGAGCAATGGAAGGCTCAACTTTTAAGAAACGGCATAAATTAATTACAGAAAAGAGGAGGTCTCCCAGCTCGTCTTCAACTGCGGCAAGATTTTCCTCAGCATTGCTTTCAGCAGTATAAATTTCCGATGTGTCTATTACAGCGGTATCATTGTTTGCAACGGCATTGCTTGCAGCGAGAGCAGATATGGCATTGGCGCTGACAGCGCAGACTTCATCAAGTTCTTCCCTGATTTTATCAATAACACCTTCCTTAGCCTGCCAGTCAAAACCCGCTTTTGCCGCTTTTTTCTGGAGAGCGTACGCTTTGTCCATCGGCGGAAACCCTGAGCTTACTTCGTCAAGAACAGAATCCTTTGGTTTACGGCCTTCTTGATTAATTTTTATTGCAATCCAATTATCAAGAATTTCCGATGTGTCTTTGACTGCCACACCGGCGAATACATGAGGATGACGGCGGATCAACTTTTCATTTACCCTTAATAACGCGTCCGCCACAGAAAACTTACCTTCCTGCTCATACATGTAACCAATCATGGTGACAAGCAGAAATAAATCCCCAAGTTCTTCCGCGGCATGAGAGGGATCGTTTTCGTCGATTGCCTCAAGACACTCATAGGTTTCTTCAACCAAAGCTCCCCTTAATGTTGAAGGAGTCTGTTCCCTGTCCCACTTGCAGCCGCCAGGGGATCTCAGCTTTACAATTGTTTCATACAGTGCTTTAAATGAATCGCCAGGCATCATAATACTTCCTTGTTTTCCTCAGATTGTTCAGCCGATGCAAAGACCGGTATTTTCTTTTTCTTCCATTCGTTTAACAGCGGCTCAGGCTCGCCGGATAAAAGCTGTACCAAAAGACCGGCACCCGCTTCCAGCGCCGGAATTAGTGTCTCCTTTTCATCCTTTGAAAAATCAGATAACACCCAGTCATATACTCCTTCGCCGCTTCCGGCTGGGCCTCCTTCTCCCGGCCTGCGCGAATCGGGACGGCCAATGCCTATGCGCAACCGCCAAAAGTCCGCGCTATTAAAACTTTTATTAACAGAGCGAAGACCGTTATGCCCGCCAAGACCGCCTGAATATTTTAATGAGATTGTGCCGGGAGGAAGTTCCAGTTCATCATGGACGATAATTATTTCTTCAGCATTTATTTTAAAAAATGACGCGGCAGCCAGAACGGAATTTCCCGACAGGTTCATATATGTTTCCGGCATAAGGAAATGATGACTGTCATGAGTGCAATATAATCCGTTAAACTTTTTTTGCCATTTAAGAAACGGATAAAAAGACAGGCACCGTGCAAGAAGACGCCCTGCGTTATGCCTGTTTAGCTCGTATCCGGAACCGGGGTTGCCCAAAAAAGCAAAAAGCCTGATCATAGCCTGAGTATATAAAATTATTAAAAAAATATTAAGAGCAGGAAATAACAAACCCGATCACTTCATCATTAAACACGTTAACAGTAAAGCAATCAGGTTAAACTTAAAGAAGCTTTTCTTAAAGGTGAAAACCCTCGGTCTGAAATATCCGGAAAAACTTCAGGTTCCAGAAATTTTATTAGAGTCGTTCAGAAACATCGAGCCTTCGGTTCGATGTTTCTGAACCAAACGATGTTTGATATTTCTTTATGCATTATTGGCAGCAGTGTCCGGTTTAGCTTTGAGAGCTCCAGCTTTTGCTTTTTTAGGTTTAGCCGCTTTCTTGGCTTTAGGCGCGGCTTTTGATTTGTCCGCTTTTTCTTCGGTTTCGTCTACAATGTTCGCGACAGGCGCGTTTTTCTGAATCGAAGCAATACCTTTAAGACAAGATTTCTTGTCAGGATAAGATTCTCCTACAGCAATGATTTCTCCGTTGCCGGCCTTCAGATTAAAACGAAACTTGTTCGATTTATCCTTATAAACTGTAAATTTTGCAGGCATGTTATTCTCCTTAATTAGTTTTTATTTTAATCTAAGTATAAACATGCCGCGTTTATTTTGCAATAAAAATTAACAACCCCGCACTAAAGAACGGAGCATACTATTCCAACAAGGTATTGCATCCGTGGAAATATAAAACATACGTCTTCATAATAAACGTCAACAACACGGATAGAAAAGCGCGAAATACCCGCGGCGTATGGAAAGGTATCAGAAAAATACTGTGTATTGACTTTTAACGGATACTTTTCTAGTTTAAGCAATGGGTTGTTCCAAAAACACAGATATGCAGACCGTTGAATCGGAGATTTATGGTACGATGTTTGAATATTTTGAAACAAGCTCAAATAAAATAATTTTGGGGAGGAATTATGTCTGACCAAAAAAATATGGGAGAGGGTATTGTAAAACCATATTTTGATTTTCTGGACAGAAATATCCTGTTCAAAAAGCCAATCATCTGCCTTTTCGTAATATTAAGCCTGATAATTCCGATTTACGCATTAAGCATGCTGATACAATCCGGTATTTTCAATTCAGGAGAAGGCAAATATATAGCCGCCGCAAGTTCGATTGTTTTTATACTATCATTATAAATATGATGTATCCGTTTTATGATCCGAAATTACCACTGAAAGAACGAATTAAAGACTTAATTTCAAGACTTACAATTGACGAAAAAATCGGTTTTATTCCAACGCATAATCATGCTGTTGAGCGGCTTGGCATCACTGAGTGGAGTTTCGGCGGAGAAGGAGCGCACGGCTTTGTTAACAGGGAAGGAAAAAATACCACTTTTCCGCAAACAATAGGACTTGCTGCAGGATGGGACAGGGACCTTATGCGCAGAATCGGAAAAGTTGTGGGCACCGAAGCGCGAGTTTATTATAAAGCCAACAGCCGTAAACGCGGCCTTGAAGTCTGGTCTCCGACAATTGATCTTGAACGCGATCCGCGCTGGGGCCGCACCGAGGAAGGTTACGGGGAAGATCCTTTCCTTACAAGCGAACTTTCATGCGAATACATTAAAGGCGTTCAGGGAGACGATCCTTTCTACCTGCGCGCAAGCTGCGGCCCAAAGCATTTTTTTGCGAATAACAACGAGGAAAACCGTTGCGTATGTTCATGTTCTATTCCAGCGCGCATGATGCATGAATATTATCTTGTTCCTTTTAAAAACGCCATCCAGCGCGCCGGAGCCACGTCCATGATGACAGCTTACAACGAAGTAAACGGCATTCCCATGATGCTGCATCCGCTACTGAAAGAAACCGTAAAAAACGATTGGGGTTTTGAAGGCCATATGGTAACAGACGGCGGTGATTTTCTGCATACTGTTGATCTTCATCATTATTTTGAAACGCACGGAGAAACTCTTGCCGCCGCGCTCAAAAACGGCGCTGATAATATGACAGATATGCCGGAGGGAATTATATCCGCGGCAAAAGAAGCGCTGGAAAGAAATTTAATTTGCGAGGCAGACCTAGACGAACATCTGGAAAGAATCCTTACAGTCAGGTTTCGTTTCGGTCAGTTTGATCCGCCGGAACTTTGTCCATTCGAGGAATTTAATGAAACCGATTCAATGAAGGAAGAACTCGCGCTGGAAGCGGTGAAAAAATCAGTTGTATTGCTGAAAAATGATAACACGATTCTTCCGCTGCGGCCCGGAACGATTAATGAAACAATCGCGGTAATGAGCCTCCTAGCGGATGATCTGCATCTTGACTGGTACTCAGGCCGCCCTGCGTATTCTAGTACGCCTTTAAACGGCCTTAAAGAAATTTACGGCGATAAAATAGAATATACCGACTGCCGCGATATCGTTTCATTTACAACAGAAGACGGAAGACCATTAATACTAATTGATGTAAAAGGAAGCGGTAATACCGGTAATTCAATTAGCTCTCCAGAGAAAACAAGAAAAACACTGGCAGCCGGATCGTTAGGTGAAAACGCGACGCGGTTTTATATGGAAGACTGGGGATGGGGCGCAAAAACATTTACCGATGTTGAAAGCGGACTGATGCTTCAGGGTTGTTACGGAAGACGGGAAGTTGTCCCTCCGCGCAAAGAGCCGGTTCCGCCGGAAGCGATGCCTTCCAATACGCGGACAGAATTTACAATTACAGCAGATGGGATAAACAATCTGGGATGGTTCGGTTTTACACTTTTTAATATAGTTCCGCAGGAAGGCGGAGATGTTCTTTTAAAAACGCACGACAACAGGTGCGCCGCTTTCAGGGAAACCAATGTTCCTGTAATTCAGCATGATGATCCTATTGCAGCTAACGGAGAATTATTCCGAATGAAAATTGAAAAAGACGGTCTTGCGTCAGCGTGCGAAGCCGCTTCGAAAGCGGGACATGTAATTATATTTGCAGGCAACGATCCCATGATTAACGGACGCGAATGTGTAGATCGTCCTGGTTTAAATCTGCCCGCGCGCCAGGAGGAATTAATCCGCAGGACAGCAGAAATAAATCCAAAAACGATATTGGTACTGCTTTCAGGTTATCCTTATTCCTGCAAAGAGATCGCGAAAAAAGTTCCGGCGATTTTATGGATGGCGCACGGTATTCAGGAAACAGGAAACGGTATTGCGAACATAATAAGCGGCGGCTCTTCTCCCGCGGGAAGGACTCCCCTTACATGGTATGAAAATGAAAAACAGCTTCCGCAAATCATGGAATACGATATTCAAAAAGGCGCATCTACATATCAATATTTTTCCGGAAAGGTGCTGTGGCCGTTCGGACACGGTCTTTCATATGTCGGCTTTGAGTATTCTCAGTTAAAGATTGATAAAACAGCGGTGAATAAAGATGAAATTGTTAATGTAACATTTAATTTGAAAAATACAGGTTCTGTATCTTCGGAAGAAGTTCCGCAAATGTATATTACTTTTTCAGGTTCTTCGTTCTACCGTCCGTTAAAAACATTGAAAGGATTTTCCCGTCTGTCACTTACGTCAGGCGAAGAAAAAATCATTACATTTGAACTGCAGGTAAACGAACTTTCCATATGGGACAGTTTTAAAAATTGTTTTATTATTGAATCCGGTTACTGCTCTGTATTAATAGGCGCGTCTTCTTTGGACATTCGCCTTTCAGGCGGTTTTAATGTTATAAGGAGAAAATCCTCTTCCCAGAAAAATCGCGCTGCCGCCTGAATCCGGCGCACAGAATAACGCAATAGAAAACAATCAAATTTACGCGCAAAGTTTTGACAACTACTGCTCATGTTATCTGCATGAAAAACGCGGCAGCGGAATTCCCGCTGTATTTAATAAAACAGACGGTGGCTGGATTCATTTTTTTTCTTTGGATTTCGCCTCAAGCGTCTCCCGCTTTTCAGCAATTGTCCAGGGCAGATATAACTGCCGCCTTGAAATTCGCCTCGACTCTCCTGACGGTTTTCTTGCAGGTTCAATTGAAATCCCAAACACCGGAGATATATCATTTTATCCGCTCCCTGAAACAAGCTACAGAAGGCTTCCTTCATGGGGGTACGTTGAATGTCAAATGGAAAAAATATGCGGTGTGCATGACCTTTATCTGGTGTTTCACGGTAAGATCGGCTTATGGCGCTTTGAGTTAGGCGAATAGATATATAAACAGCCTGCTAACTTAAGGAATGTTAAAACATACGCCGCACGCGCGGCTTATGCATTGCCTTTGTTTTATTTATATGCCTTGTTTATTTCTCCAACAAATACAGGTATTCTGTAACGTGAATATTACGATCGCCTTTTTCAGCAAGATTTGTAAGATTACGGCAGCCGCGGAATGTATTATATGATGTTTCCAATACTTGTACCTTTCCAATTTTATTTAACATACTTTCATTTCATCAAGAGAAATAAAACCGTCTGAATTAAACGAAATAATAATAAATTTTGCTTTAATATTTTCCACTAGTTCAGACAATGCAGAATAAGCATTCTGTTTTTTATTATATGCAGAACGATTCCAGTTACCCGGTATTCCTGAAACATTGCTTATATTTTCCGGGCATTTGTTTTCAAGAATCAAGTTAAGCATAAAATAATTTGAGCCGTATGGGTGCTGGTTATATGGCGGATCTAAATATGCTAAATCTACTTCAGGCAGTTCTTTTATAATTTGATTTGAATCGCCGTTGTAAATATTATAATTACAATTAAAATTACTGAATACAGGAAATGGTAAATTAATATTTCCTTTGATGCGAAATAGGGCGTCGCTGTTGCTGCCTCCGAATTGTCCCAAACCAGTTTCTTTATTCTTATAAAATCCTTTAAATACACCAGAAGTATTTGCGTGAACAGATGCTTCTGCCATTAAAGGAGCAAGAAAATATTTTTGATATCTCAATGGAACAGATTGAATGTTATTACGCATGGTATCAATATACATTGCATTTCTGCGTGTATAAAAAACTCTCTCGTCCTTTTTTATATCATTATCGTCTTTAGGGGAATATAGTTTTGTAATTATTCCTTCTCTTAATGGATTATTTTCTATGTCTGCCAAAAGTCCATTATAGATATCTTCTAAAACCGGCATATTCAATTCATTTTTATTTGATAGATAGCATTCTCCGGTAACAGCGGCATATTGTTCTAAATCATTTATAAAAAGGGAATGGGAAAACTGTTTACAATGACGGGCGACAATACCTGAACCGGTGAAAACATCAAAAATATCTAATTTTTCCTTACTGAGCTTATTTTGAACAATTTGGATACCGCTTGTAATAAAATCTAAAAGAGAACGCTTGTTTCCTATGTAAGTAATTATCTGCTCTGTCAAAAAATTTTGATTTTCATATAAATCTTCTGAGTGTTCCTTATTAGAGTCCGTTTTAAATGCAAGCTTTCTTTTTGAAGTATTTAGATTTCCGGATTTTCCGGTAAGTAAGTTTATTGATTCAGGCATTTTCCTATATCATATAAATAATTGCAAAAGGTGTAAAGTATTAGTTGTATTATCCTGCTTGCGCAGAATTTGTTATGCGTAACTGAACTTTTTCTTCATATTCGTTATTGAAAGTGCTGCCATTTTTATTTGCCTGAATTGTATTTTACTAATTTTTCCCATTCTATTGAGCCATCTTTATTACAAAATATTTCTATAAATTCTTTTACAAATATATTTATTTTTCCATAATATTGTTTCAAATAATTTTCATTACGTTCTTTTGCCTTATGACCTAATGGTTCAATAATGTCTATATAAATATTTTCATTACCGCCAATAAATTCCCAAAAACGTTGGCCGCAATATTTGAAATATGTGCCTTTATCAGGATTATTATCTTTTCCATAACAACAGCCATTAACACATCTTATTTGTAAATTTGAATTACTTGTCCGTAATGTTTTTATTGCTGTCTTAAAATTATTTTCCATTTTTTCAATTTGTGAACTGTTTCCCCAATTAGGTCCAGATTTAATAGATACAATATTCCGAATATTTTCATGATCAAATTCTAAATCTATACCTTTTATTCCTGATTTTATACCACTATATACTTTAGAATTAATAAATATTGCAAGACCTTCAAGCCAATCCCCAAACATTGCTTCTTCACTGGAAGAAAGGTATGCATCTACGATTCCTTTTACAATTTCATCTGCTGTTTGAATATTTTTTGCCTTAAAAAGATATGGGTTTTTCTTTTGAATAACTTCTTTTAACTTTAATGTTTCTATTTTATTTAATCTTTTTTCGTGAAATGAAGTAATATTTTCTTCAACATATTGAATCACATCATTTATTT
>Ga0209755_10006043_pt1 | contig 13543 bp, 12 predicted proteins | sample TergutCo191P1_FD_187301 | JGI IMG/M metagenome (GOLD analysis project Ga0209755, IMG submission 187301) | Cornitermes sp. P1 segment gut microbial communities from Petit-Saut dam, French Guiana - Co191P1 (SPAdes) (version 2) | ecosystem: Host-associated > Arthropoda: Insects > Digestive system... | reverse complement strand
CGGTATCTTTGTAGGCCTATCGCTCATGGGTTTATCCTATCTGCTTTGGGCGGAAAGCGCAAGCGGCACCCCTTTTTACGAAAGCCTCCCGCCTTCTTTTCCGCCCCCAACAGGACAAATCCTACCGGAAAACGCGCCGGGAGAAAACGGTTTTTCGCCCAGAATGTCATAACTAACAGGTAAATGTAATAATTAACAGGTCGCCGCCGTCGGATAACGGGGGTGATGGGTCACACGGCAGGATGACGTTTTCCCTAAAACGTCCGCATGTGTACGTCCCCGTCGTTTTCGGGTATATTGGTGGTATCAACCCAAATTGACCAACCAAAGGAGACAAGCGGCCATAATGAAACGACTATTTGCAATGACGACGACCGCCGCTATCCTCCTGCTGCTTTCCGCCTGCGGGGGAACGGACAGGCGCAACGGGTCGGGCCACGGCGCGGCTCGTTCCCGTGGAGCTTTCAACTGCCCCGTGGAAGCCTACTATGCCGGCTGGATCGAGGACGCGATACAACTGCTGTCCGGCCCCGGAATGTCCGCGCAGCAAAAGTTCCAACTTGCGGCATTGTATTGGGAGCTGGGGGAAAACTCCAAAGCGGCAAACCTGCTTGAAGAGCTGCTAAGATACCCGCACCTAACAGTGGCCGAACAGGACGAGCTGCATCTGGAGCTGTTTATCACCCGCGTCCTTATGGGCAGCTACGCGCAGGCGGCGGCTCTGCGGGGTGCCATGGAACCGGCCCTTCAAAGGATGGACAGCCGCGAAAGGGCGCGGTTTTATTTCTACAACGCCTGGGTTTACCACGAAACCGGAGAACGCGCAAACGCCGAAGATTTTTACAGGCGAAGCTTGGAAATCTACAGATGGAGGGCCGTGGCCCAGTACAGGCTTGGCACACTGTTGCAAAACGACAACCCCAGGGAAGCTGAGGCGCTTTTTCAGGCCGCCTGGAACCAGGACAGGGCGTTTACCCGTGCGCTGTTTCCACTTGCGCGGCTTCTGGCGGCCAGAGGGGAATGGGAGCGGGCCAGGGACGGCCTCATAATCGCAAACGCCAGAATCCCAAACGACCCCGAAATAAGCGCGGCCCTTGCGGAAGCCCTGCGCCATGCCGGAGACCCCATCGACGACGTTCAGCTTGCACGACAAAGGATTGCCGCAGTCCCGCCCAGGGTCACTCCCGCGCCGATTACCCCCGGCGAGGGAACCATGCGCATCGGCCTGGGCGAAAACCGGCGGCTCGTTTCGGTCAGGGCCGGGGGCGGCTTCGACATCCGAAACGCGGCGACGGGGCAGATCCTGCACGGAGGCAGCTCGGGGGAGCAGTTCTGGGTTGAATGGCGCGGAAACGGAGCGTTTGCCGTACTCGGCGCGGACGACATGGTCTTGTTTGAAAGCTCCGTCCCCGTGGTGCACGAGCTGCGCAGCAACCTGGACACCACAATCGCGGCGGGGGCAGTAACCGCGCCAGGCAACCGGATTCTCCGTGGAGCCCTGGAATTCCGGCCCGGCGCAAACGGCATAACCGTTGTGAACATCGTCAACATGGGGGATTACCTTCTCGGCGTGGTTCCCGCGGAGCTGCCCGCGAGCTGGCCTATGGAGGCGCTGAAAGCCCAGGCCATAATCGCCAGGTCCTACGCCATCGCATACCGCGGAAGGTTTGCGTACAGGGGTTTCGACATTTGGGGCGACGCGCGGTCCCAGGCCTACGGCGGGGTCGGGGGGGAGCACCCAAGATCCACCGCCGCGGTAAACGCCACCAGGGGGATTATCCTTGTCGGCGAAAGCGGCGAGCCCCTTGCGGCCTACTACTCCGCCAACCACGGCGGCCACAGCGAAGACTCGCTGGTCATGTGGGGGCGCGAAGCCTACATGCAGGCAGTGGCGGACACCATGCTTCCATCGCGCCCCTCCCCCCTCCCCCCTCACGATCTGTTTCGCTGGGTTCGGGACAACCCGCAAACCTATTCCAACATCCCCGGATTTTTCTTTGCCAACACCTACCGCTGGGAACGCTGGATAGCTCCCGAGGAAATCCGCCGCCGTCTGACGGCGGACTGGCGGATAAGACAGGATCCCGGTGAGATTCGCCGAATCGTGACCAGGGGCCGGGGCATATCCGGAAGAATCGTCGAGCTGGAAGTGCAGGGAAGCGAGGCAAACGTGCGCGTAAGGGGCGACGCGATATGGTTCACCATGGGCGGCCTGCGCTCAAGCCTTTTCACCATCCGATCCAAGCTTGGCGCGGACGGCGGCGTTCTCTATTTCGTCTTCCAAGGGGCCGGCTACGGGCACGGCATGGGGATGGACCAGCACGCGGCGGCGGGAAAAGCCGCCCGAGGAATGAACGCCGAGGAAATACTCCGCCACTTCTATCCCAGAGCATCGTTACAACAACTATATCCTTCCTTATGAAACAAACACGGCCCTCATAACGACACTGCCCGGGCAAATTCCGGGGGCTTGACAAAATACCCTCTTGCGCACAATACTATACATGATATAATATTGTGCAAGGCAAAGCCATCAAGGAGGAACCGAATGGCGATTCAAGCTGCGGGTGGTTTACTGGACGGCTGCGTTCTATCGCTGCTGGCCCGTGAGGATGCCTATGGCTACAACCTGACCCAGCAAATGAAAAGCACTCTTGGGGTATCCGAGTCCACCCTGTACCCCGTCATGCGCCGGCTTCAAACGGAAGGGTGCCTGACCGTGTACGACGTGCCCCACAACGGCCGCAACCGGAGGTACTACCGCATAACGGAGCTCGGCATGGAAAAGCGCCGAAGCTTCGAGGCGGAATGGGCGGACTTTAAGCGGCGAGTGGACGCGATTTTACAAGGAGGTGCGGAAGAATGACGAAAACGGAATATCTGGAACAGTTGAGGCGCAAGCTGCGGGCCATGCCCGAAAACGAGCTGCAGGACGCGCTGGAATATTACGACGGCTACCTTAGCGACGCGGAGGATGAAGGCGCGGCGATGGCCCTGCTTGGTTCGCCCGGGGAAGTTGCTGCGAACATCCTTATCAACCATGCGGCGGAGGAACCGGCGGCCGGCGGGTCGGGCCAATCGGCAGGGAAGGCCGGAGCCAAGGGAATCAGGGCGGCATGGATGGTCGCGCTGGTGATTTTTGCCTTGCCGGTGGGGCTGCCGCTTGTCATGGTTTTGGCGGCGCTGGCTTTTTCGCTCACCATTTCAATAGTGATTACGGTGGGGGCAATCGGCCTGGGGCTTTTGTCAGGCGGTGTGGTGGGCCTGGTTTTTTTCCCGATGGTGGTTTTGCAGGACGCGGGAACGGCGCTGCTCTTTCTGGGCCAAGGGCTCGCGTCCCTTGGTTTTGGAATATTGTTCATAAAGTTTACGGCGGTATTGATGAAGGGCTTCCCGATGATAGCAAGGTTTGTGAAGGGAAAAATCCGCAACAAAATCGCAAGGAGGAATCGCCATGGAAAATAGCGGACGGAAATCCAAACGGATTCCCTGGAACGGAATCGCCCTGGCGCTGATCCTGCTTGGCGCAGGCATGTTCGGCATCGGGTGGGCATCCGGCTCCAGGGGCGGCAGCCTCTTGATAGAGGACGGACGGCTTCGGGTTATCCCAAACAGGCCCGGCGAAATTGAAAGCGCCTTTATGGAAATACCCGACGGCGAAAGCTTCACGGACATACGCATAAGCGCAACCACCGCGGCCATTGCGGTGATACAGGCCGACCCGGGGGAACCCTTAAGCGTACAGTTTTCCAACATAAATGCCGGCGTCGAACGCCTGGGCAGCCAACTGATCATCGATACCCGCGACCGCGAACGCCGAATGGGTATTCCAATCATGGATTTCGGCTTTTTCTCTTTGCCCCGGGAAATAACGGTTCGCCTTCCCGAGGGCCAAACCGATTCCGTCAGGATTGCCAGCACTTCCGGAAGCATTCGCATGGACGGCGTTTCCGCCGAGGTGCTGGAGGTCCATTCCACCAGCGGCAGCGTCAACGGGAGAAACCTGAGCTTCACGAACGGCACCCTGAAAAGCACTTCCGGACGCATCAACATAAACGGCGTCGGCTGGAACAGCATAAACGTTCAGAGCACAAGCGGCCGGATACGCATTACCGGTGCCGACATCCGCGAGGGCAGCACCCGGCTTCAGGTGACTTCCGGCAACATAAACCTGGAGGTCAACGGCAGGCGGGATGATTTTACCTACAGCTTTACGTCCGTGTCCGGTTCCGTGCGGATAAACGGCGAGCGGCTTCGCGGGCGCACAGGCACGGGGGGCGGGGGGGAGCATCCCATTACGATGAACGTTACCAGCGGCAACATACGGCTGGACTTTGACTCATAGCAACACAATTTTGGAGATATGGAGGATTACAATGAAACGGACATTTTTGGCTTTGGCGCTTGTCGCCGGGATCGGCACCGCAGTGTTTGCGGATGAATTCATGCTGTACACAGGCGAGGGGGCCGGCATCGCGCCCGCTGCCGGCAGTACCGCCATTTATTCTTTTTTTGTCAACATCGTTGCCGAACCTTTTCGGTTTCCCCTGATCGGGTTTTTCAACATGGCGCTGGGAAGCCATAATCTGCCCCAGCTTGGCTTTGTGAACAGCAACACCGGGGATTTCACGACCGTTCAGGCCGGCTTTGTCAACATAGTGGGAGGTAATTTTACGGGCCTGCAAGCCGGATACATAAACACTTCAATGGGCAACACCACCGGCGTGCAGTCCGGGCTTATAAACACTTCAATGGGCGACACCACCGGCGCACAGTTTGGGCTTATCAACACTTCCAGAGGCGAGGTGATAGGCGCACAGTTTGGTTACATAAACACTTCACTGGGCGATACCGCCGGCGCACAGTTTGGATTTATCAACACTTCCAGAGGCAGGACGCGGGGCGCGCAGCTTGGATTTGTAAACTCTTCCATTGGGGCGTTAAGCGGCGTGCAGCTTGGGTTTATAAATTTTGCCGACAGCATAGAAGACGGCATTCCGATAGGCTTTATCTCGGTAGTGCGAAACGGCGGTTTCCGGGCCGTGGAATATACCTTTTCGGAATTCTTCCCGGCCGGCGTGGGATTGAAGCTGGGCGTGGAAAGATTCTATACGACCATATCCGTGGCTTACGACGTAACCCGGGATCGTGCCTGGGAAAACTTTGCGATAGGTTTTGGAATAGGCTCGATAATCCCGATAGGCGGCTCCTTCTTTTTCAACCCGGAATTGACGTCGAGTTCTGCCCCCATTGTCCATCGCAGCGGAACGCAACAGCTGCTAAGCTTCGTTCCGCTTGCGGGGTTCAACATCAACAGGCATTTCAGCGTTACCGCAGGGCCTTCCGTTACATGGGGCTGGGCCCGCGGCGGCTACGATGCATCGCGGGAACCTTTTTTCAGCATCGTGAGCCACGACATAGACGACAGACATTCCATCGTGGTGGGGGCGAGGGCAGCCCTGCGGTTCCGGTTCTAGGGAGCCGATGCAAGGAGTAACTTATGAAAATCGTGATTTTTGTCATTGCCCTTTGCGCGTTGAGCTTGGAGCCGGCGCACGCGGGGGGAAGACCCGAATTGGTGAACGCGCAGGAGATTGCGCTGGACCAAATCCATGCGATTACAATTCGCTACCAGTCCGATAACATTATTCTGCTGAGGCACGATTCCGACACGCTTGTCATCAGGGAATATATGTCAACAAACAACAGCGATCTTTTCGCCGTCATAACCCGTTACGGAAACGAGCTGGTTGTTGCGGGCGGGCACAGGCCCATGACCTTCGGCGCGTTCGGAACCCGCATCGAGATTTCCATCCCGGCATCGAACAGGCATGTTTCGATAAGCTCGTCCAGCGGCGACATAGTGGCATCGGGCGATCATTCTGCTTCGTCGTTCCATATCGAAAGTTTGAGCGGACAGGTTGTGATCAATTCAATCACGACGGATGGCGTGCTAAGCATAGGCAGCGCAAGCGGCAGGATAACGGCAAACGCCGTTATGGCGGACATGGTGAACATCGAAAGTTCCAGCGGCAGGATAGCCGTTGGTTCCGTCACGGCGGAAAGAGCAAGCATCGAAAGCTCAAGCGGCGCAATAGCTCTGGGTACGATTAACGGCGACGTCTTCGTAAGATCGGGAAGCGGCAATATCGAGCTGGATATGGCAAACGGTGCCGTCGATATAAGATCGGCGAGCGGCAGGGTTCGCGGCACGCTTGCATGGAACGTGGGGGACGTGTCAATCGAGACGGCAAGCGGCGGCGTTACGCTGAATGTGCCGCAGGGCCTTGCGTTTAATTTCTCTTCCAGATCATCCAGCGGCAGCCTGCAAACGCCGTTCGACTACCGGCTGTTTAGGCCGCTTACCGACAGACATTCCGCGCAGGGCGTTATTGGCGCCGGCGATGTTTACAGAAACATTGACATACGGACAAGGTCGGGATCGATAAGCGTAAACTGGATTAGGTGAAATCCGGCTCCGTATGGAGCTTGCAATACATGCTAGCGGCGGCAATGCCGCAGAGGAGTTTGAGAAATGAAAAGAGAACGCACAAAAATCGACGGACGGTGGTTGGCCATTCCGGTTGTTCTTGTCGCCTGGCTTATGCTTGGCTGCGTAAACGTTAGTTTAGGCAACATGCGCGGAAACGGCAACGTTGTAGGCCAGGAAAGATCGGCGCAGGGGTTCGATTCGGTGGTGCTTGCCGGCGTGGGAGACGTGCACGTCCATCCCGGCGAGGAATTCAGGGTGGTGGTAACAACGGACAATAATATTCAGGATCTTATTACGACGAGCGTCAGCGGGAGCACTTTGCACATAGGCGTGCAGAGGAACGCAAGCTTTACCGCAACCAGACTGACAATCGATGTTTACCTGCCGGCTCTGCGGAACGTAAGGCTGCAGGGGGTTGGAATCATTATCGTCGGCGCAGGGGAAGCTCCTTCCCTGGGGATAACCCTTGACGGCGTTGGGGATATCAGCGCGCAGAATTTCAAAGCCGGAAACGTAAACGTCGATCTTTCCGGAGTCGGCGACATAAGAACCTGGGCGACTGATACCCTCACAGGCAGGATTTCCGGCGTAGGCGATGTCCTTTTCCGTGGCGCTCCAACCCAAAGCGTTGACGTCAGAGGCGTTGGACGGGTTGAGCGGCTGTAGAGAAAACCGCCGCCGATCATGACAACGTTTTTATCCGCGTAAAGCTTCGACCAGCTCGGCCTTGGGAATTCCCCAATTGCGTCCAAAGCGCGCAAGAAGCGAATCCGCCAAGGCCATAAAGCGGTCGAAGACCGGGGAGGGGCCGGGTTCGGCAAGGCCTCGGTTGACGGCAAGCTCCCAGAAGCGGGCGAAGTTTTTTATTCTGTCCAGCTCGCCGGCGGGAATGGCGGACGTTTCCGTTACTTCGTAAGGCGGCAAATGGTTGTAACACATTCCAAAGGCGGCAGAGTGCCTGGCGATCGGCGCGCCGGGCAGCAGCTTCAGTATGCCAAGCTGTATCTCGACGGAAGCAAGCTTCGATTCAGAAGCAAGCTTCGGGCTGGAACCACGAGGAGGCGACAAAGCTTCCCACAAAAGATCAAAGCCCTTGCCGAAGGAAACCACGTCCTCGCCCGGCAGTCCGGCTATGAGGTCGGCATGGATGATGGCGTTGGTTTGCCGCAGAAGGCGCAGAGCTTCGAGCTCGCGCATTGGCTGCGAGGGCCTGCCTATGCGCCTGGAAACTTCGGGGTTGAGGGTTTGGATTCCGATCTCCAGCCTTAGCGATCCCGGCGGAAAGCGGGCGACGGTTTCCATCAGCTCTGGCGGAAAACGGAATGGAACCATTTCGAAGTGGACGGTAAAAGGCGGGGGGGAGGGGTCGTTTTGCGTATGCGCAGCTTCAAGCTTGCCCAGGAAAAACTCCATGACGAGCTTTGCCCGTGCCGTGTTCAGGTTGAAGCTTCGGTCCAGAAACTTAAACGTTCGCGTTCCCCTGCGGACAAGCTTGTCCATTTCTTCGAGGAACGGTTCCAGTGGGAACTCCCTTACCTTTTCGTCGTTTGCGCTTAGGCAGAATTCGCAGGAGTACGGGCAACCTCGGCTTGCCTCGACGTATGCGAGCTTTCTGTGCAGGTCTTCGTCCGTGTACAAGCCATACGCGCTTTTCACCAAGGCCAGATCCGTTTGCAGGAATTCGCGGTCTGAAAACAGGGGGGGGTCCGTTTGTGCAAAAACGTTTTCGCACAGTTCCCTAAACGCCGTTTCGCCCTCGCCCAAAACGCGGCAGTCGGCGTGTCGGAATATCTCTGCGTCTTTTGGCAAGTGCGAAACTTCGGGGCCCCCCAGCACGACAAACGGCCGAGCCACCTCCCCCCCCTCCCACGCTTTTCGCAGCTCCGTAAGCAGCTCCAGGGTAGCCGTCAGGTTCCAGATTGAAACGGAAAGGCCAAGTATGCGGGGCCGCGCCGCGAGTATAGGCCCGAGCTTTTCCCGCAGGGGTTGGCGCAGGGCGAATTCCATAATCTCGCAACGTTCCTCCAAAGGGCCAAGGTTGGCTTTAAGAAGCCGCAGGGCCAGCGAGGGGTGAATCCATTTTGCGTTGATTGTTGCAAGAATTATGCCGCCGAGCATTCAGTCCTCGGGCTTGAGCCGCCGCCGGCCTTGCCGAAGGGCCTTCTTGCCGCTCTGAACGCGTTTTGACTGCAAGCGCTGTTCCCTGGCGGCCCTGGAGGGCTTGGTGGGTCGGCGCGTTTTGGGCAGCCTGCCAGCCGCAGCGATAAGCGCCTCAAGCCGAAAATACGCCCGCTCCAAGTTCGTCCGCTGGGAACGCTCCTCGTCCGAACTTATTACGATTTCGCCCTCGCCGGATATTCGCTTTGCAAGCACTTCGCGCGCCCTCTCAAGCTCGGCTTGGGTAAGGCCGGCAATGTCGCAAAGGCGCAACCGCAACGTCACCTTTGTGTTAACCTTGTTGACATTCTGCCCGCCGGGGCCGCCGGCTCGGGAAAAACCCGCTTTGGCGGCGGCACGGATTGACTGTCTTAGAAGGGTGGTGTTCATTTGGGTTCCTGCTTCCGCTCCTCCACCTAATCAAATTTCGTGCTGATCCATCTTAACGAATCGAGAGACAAGCTTGGGGCTAAACGCATGTGGGATTTCAATTTTTTGAAACTTTTGCGTATCATGATAAAGATTAAGCCGTTTCTCGTCGCTTCTGTGCTCATAGGCGACCTGTGATGACCCGCCTTTATTCAACATTTCATTAATAATCGGGGTAAATCTTACAAGCCTTATTTCCTTGTTGCTGTAATTTAGATCACCCAAAAAGATACCGTCATATTTCTTCCGCAAGCGTTGATTTTGGTCCGCCTTAAACACGGATGCCGTCGTATACTCGAATACCGTGCTATCAAGCGCCTTTTTCAATGCGTCAAAGTTTTTTTGATTTTCAAGATATGGATTATTCTTCTGAAGAATATGCCGCAATTGTTTCTCAGAGAGTTTCTGATACATCGGTGTAAAAAGTTTGTCGCCAAGCGCCCCGCTTGCAACCATTGGACCCCAAAAGCGACATGCTTCCTTTGACATTTCACGCAATACTTCACCGGAAGACCTAGCCCCCATTTGGTGATAGCGCGACGTTAACTCGCACATCATGGAAACATATTGCTCGGGATTGCCGTAACGTTTTGCAATCGCCATTTTCATTTCCAACAAAAACCGCGTCATCGGATTATCGTCAAAGCATACAACCTTCCGTGCCCCAAGCATGGCAAGATTCAAAGGAGCGTCACCCGAACCCGTTCTGGTTAAAACTTCTCCATCCCGAACATCAAAATGCTTAAATACGCCCGTGTGGTTTTCACGCGAAAACGGCGACAGCTTAGTTAACCTGATCAAATTTTTCATTATTTATTTATATAACATTCTGGCGCATTTGTCAACACCCTGTTCTTTTACTGTTTTACTCCACAATCTCAAACGTAAACACAACAGGGTATTGAATGCTTTCCTTAAGCGGAGATACATCAACCGACTTAATCCTCGGCTTTTTAATTGAAACTTTTTCCAAGTAATATTTCATAAATTATTTATAGTTCGATTTTATAAATTTGCCAATATTTAAATATTGGATGTCGCATAACGTTACAGGTAACTGTCGTTTTGCAGTTGCGAATAAGGACTTGCGTAGCAAAGACCAGCAACCCAAAATGTGGCGGAGAAAAACCGCATAAAGGGCGTAGCCCGACTGCGGTTTTTTCGAGCCCGAACCGCCGAACAGGAGGCGGTGAGCAGTTACCGTTTGTTAAACGCCGTACCTGCGTACACCACGCTTTCCTATTACCATGCATTACTTAATAATTTTTTACAATAACTTAAATGGCACATATTATGCTGGCGAACTGTCTACGATGCCCCAATTGGGGGTATTATATTAACATTATGCTCTTGAGGTCCACTACGTTTACCACAAAAACAAAAATAGTCCTATACAAATAATCCCCATGGCAAGGAGAAGCCCATATCTATTTCTACCACGTAAATCAAGACGGCCTTCGTGTTTTATTCTTTCTTCCTCATCCCTTGTGCCAAAATAGAACTTAGGCACAAGCAGTAATGAACCCATTCCCATGCCTAGTATAGAAAAAGGATAGGTCGAGTCTGTGAGATTGATAATGGCAAACCCAAAGGCGATAAAACTTAGCCCAAAAGAAAGTTTTGCAAGTCTCCTGATTAATTTATGTCTCATTGGTGTGACTCCTTTTGTGCGGATATTCATCGAATTATTCCTTTTTCTCTTGCTGCACCAAGAAGAGCTTCAATTATTGGTATAAATTGCTGTGCCATCTCCCCTTTTCCCATACCCGCCATTCTCAATAGTGGTATAGCAATTGAGTAGTTTCCCATGGCGATCAAAACAATGTTTTCAGCCCATGAAGAGCCACCCATACTTCCCTGTGCCCGGGATCCAGCCTTTGCGCCTTAAGGGAGTTAAGCACCTTGTCCAGTTGCCTATAGTGACCTTCAATACTTTTTCGCGTCGTTTCCCTTGCATCGTCATTACCCACGCTCCTTCCATTTTTTACGGCAAGCAATGGTCTCTTCTATTCCATCCCGCCATGTGGCGTTTTACGCTAACCGTTGGTTAACCCATTTCCTCAATCTGCCAGCGTAATCCCTATTCTTGATTTTGGGAGTCCGCACCTATGTCCGCTCACGTTGACGCTTACAATCGTGTCCTCTCAGCACCGCCCACTTGCTTTTCGCAATGCCCGTCCAATGGGAATTTTGGACAATTGATATTCCCTATGTGATTTTACCGATCACCGAAACAAACGTAATCATTGTTATAAGGTATTCCTATGAATTATCCATGATTTATTGATATCATCAAGTATTTTGATTCAAGTAAAACCCATCTGTTTGATTTCACTTATGGTTAATTTTATTAAATCTATCAGCTAATATACAATATTACCGTTCTGTCAACTTCAACTTTGGAGTCTCAGCATAAATTTTATCTTATATATATTATCAAATTACAGATATACAATCAACAGCAGGTGTAGTGTAAATCTGCAGTTAGGCAAAAGCCGCGAAGCGGATTTTGCCTAACGGTCTAGCGTAACTGACGTTTTGCGGTTACGAATAAGGGCTTGCGTAACAAGACCAGCAACCGCAAAATGTGGCGGAGAAAAACCGCACAAAGGCCTAAGCGCCGACTACGGTTTTTTGGAGCCTAGCCGCCCTCCAGCGGCGTACAGTTACCGTTTGTTAAGCGACGGTTGTATGTTTTATATTTATCACATATTCCATTGTCCATTATAAAATACATATGTCCCTGCTTTTCTTTCATTAGTGTTGTAGAAGGTATCAAAGCCGTCATCAAATATAGGCATTAGTCCGATATGTTCAAAATAATCGGCAAGCTCCACATTATCACCAATTGTTATACTTGTTAGCTGATTGCCTAAAAATGCACCGCCAAAGATGCGGGTAACATTGTTAGGTATAATAATGCTTGTTGATTGATTATCACGAAATACCTCGTGGAAAATATAAGAAACGCTTTCAGGTATCGTAACAGAAACCAGTTGATTACCCTGAAACGCACTCCAACCAATAGTTGTAACACTGTTGGGTATAATAACATTTGCCAGTTGATTATTGCTAAATGCGTGAACACCAATAGAAGTAACACCATCGGGTATTATAACGCTGGTTAATTGATTGCTGGCAAATGCACGATAACCGATGGAAAGGACACCGTCAGGTATTACAACCGTCGTCACATTCATATTTGCAAATACGCGATCCCCAATAGCCGTTACCGCTACATCCCCGATTTGTGCGGGTATGACAATATCCATATCATCACCAGTATATGCTATAATCGCCCCATCGCTATTGATTAAAAAGTCAGATTCGCTTGTTGGCTCAAAACTCCACTGTCCGTTGTTTAATATATATATTCCAGCCCTTCTTCTGTTGTGGATATAAAATTCTTCGAACCCCAAACCAATTGCAGGAAACGGCTGAAAAAAGACATTAGCGCCAATGGTAATGCTTGTTACTTGGTTATAGAAAAAAGCATTAGCGCCGACATTAGCTCTATTCCCTATGCTAATGCTCGTAAGCCGATTATTGGCGAATGCCCGTGGAGCAATTACGACTTGATTATCAGTATCAGGTATAATAACGGTTGTCAGTAAATTATTTCTAAATACTTCAGTACCAATACTATTAACACTGTCAGGTATTACAACGCTTGTCAAACCAACATCTCTAAATGCATTATTTCCAATGGCCGTTATTGTCCTGCCGCTAATTTGTGCCGGAATAATTATAGCAGTATGATTGCCAGTGAAAGCCACAATAGTTCCATATTCATCAATGGTAACATCATTTCCAGTTAATTCATGAGGTGTGAAAATTGTATCAACATGTGTTATTAAGTCGATTTCAGAAATAGTATCATTAGACAGCCTCTCTCGCGGCGAACATGCCAAAAGGCATAATGCCAAACAAAGTGATGATATCAATAAGAGCTTTTTCATAATTCAACTCCCTTGATATTTTATAGAATTATTACACTATTATTAGTATTTTGTAAAGACATTAATTCGCCATGCCTTTTCAACTGTCGCTTAACGTTCTAGGTAACTGACGTTTTGCGGTTGCGTAGAAGGACTTGCGTAGCAAAGACCAGCAACCGCAAAATGTGGCGGAGTAAAACCGCACAAAGTGCGTAAGCCCGACTGCGGTTTTGCGGAACCCGAGCCGTCGAAAGGCGGCGAAGCAGTTACCGTATGTTAGGCGAAGTAAAAACCATCTCACAGGTTATTATACAGTAATTTATATTTTTCAATAATAGTATCGCTCCATACTTGTGCCTCTATATAACTACAATATTCTTTTGGATTATCCTGCGGAAAACCATATCTGTCAATTATTTCCCAAATCTCTTCATGTGTATACACATTTAATCTATATTCTGATTTGTCACCGAATTGTGGGGAAAAAAATGTGGGAAATGAATCGCCATAAGTGAATGAGACCGTA
>Ga0209755_10006042_pt1 | contig 13545 bp, 9 predicted proteins | sample TergutCo191P1_FD_187301 | JGI IMG/M metagenome (GOLD analysis project Ga0209755, IMG submission 187301) | Cornitermes sp. P1 segment gut microbial communities from Petit-Saut dam, French Guiana - Co191P1 (SPAdes) (version 2) | ecosystem: Host-associated > Arthropoda: Insects > Digestive system >... | reverse complement strand
GTACTTGGAACCCTTTCCCAGGGGCTAAGATGGCTGAGGCGTGAGGCTGATAACTTCCCTCCATTATTGCCAAAGTTAAGAATGATTGCTGCTCTGCCGCCACTCCCTCTATATTCTTTCATAGAGATTAGAAGAACGCCTTTACATTGTCAATGATAATTTCGCCTTTGTCTTTCCTGTTTGTGCTACACGTACTGCCCGTCTTACGATTCCTGCTTCAGTCGCCTTACGAATAACAGACGAAGACTATAAAGTTTAAAAGGCCGCGCTATTTAGTCATATTCTTCTAGTGCGTGATTTCAGGTTTCCGCCACGAAGAAGATGAGAACTGCGCTCTTCTAGGCTGTTACGCAGCGAGTAGTGGTAATTTATTACCGACTTATCTGGACAACCTATTGCTCTTATCTTGACCTTGAAAATGGGACCGATAGGCCGTCCCGAAACTCCGGTAAGAAATTACTACTACTCGCTGTGAAATAACCCAGAAAGGCGCAGGTCTCTTCTTATTCTTCCACTGTTATCTCGCTCGGATTATTGTTCGTCGGAGAATTTCGCTCTCAGACACTTCAAATATTTGTTCTTTTTTTCGGTGTCAGTCGCAGTAAGCCCTCATATCACATCAAACATCAGAACTGTTCGTAACGTATGTCTGTTGTCGCCCCGACCTTCAGGTTTTTTATGGCCTAAGTTTTTGCGCAGTTTCAAGGACGTTTATGAACATTCGCATATTCTGCGATTTTACGCCCTTTCATTGTGGAGTCCCGGCTTTCATTAGATTCTTATTTCTTGATGTTCAGGGACACTCAGCCCAAGGCGAGAAGTGCTGTACGGATTGCTTGACACTAATGGCGGAAGCACTAGTGTCTTTCGAGGCATCGGGGAGTGTTTATCCAACCACACAGTATAACACCTCAGAAGGACGCATCGTCGGCATTAGTGATGCCAGAACGTCAAGACTGGCAACCTTAAGAACTGTTCTTGTCTGGACGTGTAAAGCATGGTTGTCCTACTAATTTGCATGATAATATTCGCGGTATATTGCACTGACAATACAGATGGTTGGGTTTGTCGATTACTCACCGCCATCGTCACTTCTTTCACAATGTGTGTGGACTTTACGTGCATACGTGACGAAGAGGCAGTAACGTAATGCTGGCCTTTGTTCCTTCATGAAACAGCAGTCAGGAGTACAGGCATAGTTGTATTGTATTGTCTTGAGACAATAAGTCCTAGTTAACTGCTTTAAATGACGCTCAGAATTTCACAGCTCTTAGGCTGGAACCGCCGGTTGATTGTCTACTTGGTTTCTCACTTGTCGAATTTAGCGCCTTGTTTGTATTTTGTACGTATTCTGTAGACGAAGGCAAGGAAGAAACATGACAAAATGAAAGGATAACCAAGGTTGAGATTCTTGTGTATTTCACAGCCATTTCTTTGAGGATCCTGTTCAGATATGTGACGTGGCGGCGGTGGTACTCGGATACCGACATCTACCTTGGGGATGAGGGCGGTACGTTGCTTCAGACGTCGGGATCAGGGTATACATTGGCGCAGCGGCATGTCCCTGAAGTAAAGAATCCTGCCGTGTAAAGATGTTTTTCGTTCCATAAACCGATTTGTCTTCTTTTATACTGAGTTTCTTCTTCGGCTTCCATGACAGATAGGCCTTGTATCATTGCTTAATCCGATTTGGGATAGGTTTAGACATTGGTGTATTCATGAAACAATACGGTCCTATCGCAAGGCTAGTGTACAGGAACACAACATATCATATGAAACACCCACATATACATACACATACATGCATACGTACGTACGTAATACACATATACATACGTACATACACACACACACACACACACATACACACACACACACACACACACACACACACACTGTATATATAATTGCATCTCGAGCGAGATTCGTTTAGATCGCAGCCACCGCTTCTCTGCTGTACCGGATTTTAGTGTCGTGTAGCAGATAATGTACATTTGATATTGGTCCCGTAGACTGGGTTTGAACAAGGTTTTACTGGCTACTATGCTGAAAGTTGAACTTAAGCTCCACCAAGCATTGTTGTAATAGTCAACATCCGCAGAGGAGCTCTGTTAAAACCGATATAATAAGAACACACTATTTACACATTGCTACTTTAAAAAGTAATCGAGATTTCAATTGTAACGTGTATAGAATGTCAAGTTTTACATCTTGAAAAATTCTTGTAGCCGAGACAGGGTGTATCTTTAAGTTGTATTCAGAATATGATAATGGATTGCAACATATAGGTAGACCGTATGTGTCTGTTGAGGCTTATCGAACTAGGTGGTTAAAATATTTATCTTCTTCTGATTGGTGATTGTCGAAGTATTGTAGTATTTCACACATACGGTATCGTCAAACGACATACAAACATCGAGTTATATTCCTAAATGCCTGGAATTTTTGTAGAATTATTATTATTATTATAATTTTTTTGAGGCGTTTAATTCACTTGTTCGTTTCATACAAGACTTCCGCTCTTATATGTGTGGTCGCATGAAGATTTGGCAGTTTCAATGGAAGGTTGATGCTCCGCATGTATCGAGGGAGCGTCTACACTGTGTGTGACCTGGCCAAACGTAGTATAGACAGGATGACCATACCCAAGCATACATTTCTTTTTCATTCTTAAAAATAAGTTAGGCTTTGCAGAGACTTAAGCCTTGAAGTAAGAGGCCTAATGTGTAATCATGGCTTGTTCAAAAGTTAGAGGTTGAAGCTACCCGTTGCTTATTTGAGCATTACGCCATTAAGACGTATTGGATAGTGAAGGTACAGCTCCACGTAGTTCAGTTTCTGCTGTCTTGTCTGATCGACGACTGGAGGCGAGTAGTAGCTTCCTCCGTCTATATAGGTTGCAACAGAACATCCGAACAAGTGCGTAGTACCGTTATCCCACTCGTCTACAGTACTGAGTCTGAGTGCGGATGTTGGTAAGTGATCAGATTGACGCCATGACTGCTTTACCTCTTGGGAAAAACTCTTATATTCGTTGCATAGGAGGCTGGATGGCCGCCAGGGCCGTTCTGGCCACTGTGGAGTTGGGGTAAATTCAAGCATCGACTGAGAATCGAATTCAGATTCCATCGTCATTCATCTCGTAGCGTTGTTACTCTACCTATCTGGCTGTCTTGGGTGCAGAACCTTGTTTGGGGGATGCTAATTGCTAGGACTGTTACGAAAAATGTTGGAAAAGACGGATTCTTAATACGCTAAAGTTTTTCTTAGTGCAGTGGAAAATTCTCACTGGTTAAATGTCGAGGCATGATTTCCGCGCTATGACTTACAGATAATCAGAGCAAGTGTTTGTCTTACTAACACATAACTCTTCAATCTGTTAGATTTAGCGGTGTTTACAGAACTCAGGTCAAACGACACACCTTCCACATCTTCCTGCCACCCAGAATAGCTCGTCTCATAACTTGTTTATTTTGGTTGCTAAAACAACACTAGAATTTCGAATATCGCTAAACAGTGATTACAAACCGTTATGGTGAATTCACTGCACTTTGCTTGGTCCGTTCAATTGATGCTGAAATTGAAAGTCCGTAGCTCAGTGTCGTACGTGTTTCATACGACGGTCATTTCCTGTGATGTTAGGCTTTGGTAAGAAATATGCTTGTGAACTGTGATCTGTAGGGGCTGGGAAAGAATAGTTACGGTTTCTAAAGGAACGTTCCAAGGGACGGACAAATAATGGGATTCACTTGATGGATTGATGGTGGATCGTGACTTGAGAGTGCTGTGTAAGGAACCGGCCGTAGATAGTTTGGGTTTGTGCTCCAGCATTAGCCTGGGTGGATTGAGGAAACCCACAAAACTTATATCAAGATGAACGTTCTTGGAACAGAGATACCAAACTGAGAGCTCTCGAATGTAAGACAGGAATCTTAAATCACTCAACCATTAGTTTCGGTGCCTTTATTTTAATTACTGTTTTTTCACCGTCACGTTTATAGGACGGTATAAAGAACCTTGGTTATATTTCTGTTGTATGTTATTTCCATAGTCTGACGGTTGTTTTTCTGTCTGCGTCTCACAGTTCCGTTCCATTTTGTGCATTTTCTTCTACTACGAGGAAAAAATCTCTTAATTTCACGGAAGCTGTACAGTGCAGCTGTACGTGATACCCAAGTGCACATCTAACAAGCTGTCCGGCTTCGAACTAAGAGTGGAAACACAAATTACCTTCCTCTACAACGATTCAAGGATGAAATATTAAAGCCCCAGCTCCTGGCACAACCGTGCTGTACATTTCTCCTCTTCCGAGTAAAGGAGAAACTCACCATCGCATCTCCCCACTCTTCATATTCTCTCCCCATCTAAAAAAAAAAAAAGTTATTTTCTTTATTGAATTACGACCAGGGAAGGGGTGTTTGACACCCGCAGTAATTCAATTACATACGTCAGTTCTTTGTTCCACATTCGTATGGATAGTATCTATTTTCAGCAAGTCCTGATAAATGAATTCGGTTTTGCTTCTCGAAGCGGTGGGAGGAAAAGCCATAAATAAAACTTGTATTTCTGTACAATCCACACAATTGTGACATGAGTCTGCTTATTTCTTTATTATTACATCTTGTCAACTGGTTTTTAAAGTTCAGATTTTATAATTTCAAAGTGACATTCAGGGAGAAAAGTGCAGGATATTTCTCTCATCTTCAAGATATTATCACCCAAAATTTCTGTTATCCGTGTCCCCACCTCCATTGCAGTGAGACAGTAAGCGTCTCTGTCTATGTTGTCGGCTTATCGTCAAGCAATTCTATGTCGAATTTTACAGGTGAAAATTACCAGTGTTTTGTGTCAGGTATGTCTATAGGTTGTACGGAAATGAATTTGTAACGATTTTATAACAAGGACACATTGTTGAACTAATGCTTTAATCTTGATATTAGAGAAGTGTTGGTGAAAACTGAAAAAGCTGTAATATATATTGAAAAAGCCCAGACCGACTCTGGGTCCCACCGAACCTCCTGCTGTGTGGGAACTGTGGTTCTTTTCCAGAGCCCCGTCAACGTCACGCTCCGGCAGCATATCCGCCGGGGCGTGACCTTTACCACTGACCACCCTCTAGTGCCGAGGTTAAGAATGAGTGGAGGTAAACCTGTGCTTCCCCTTTATGCCTTATTATCAAGACCCTTGTTTTTTTTTGCCGTACATATAATATTATAAGTTGCTTGTGCGGTGCGTGCCGCTGTTTTTCATTACAATCAAGCCGCTCTACGTAAACAACTGTGTAACATGGGTTTCAATAGATCTGCTTGATAAACATATTCGTATTAACCCGTGGATCTTCAGTGTTGTATGACGGAACAATTTGGTGATGAGTTTTATAATCGGGCATCCTCTGTGTAAACGGCTGTTGCAGTCTGTCATTTTGTGATGTTTTGTGTAAAAGGTATAAATTACTGTTGTTACGTGATAACAAATGCATAACGGCAAGTTACAAATTTATCTAGGTGATGTAAAGGTAAAGACGTCCCGTTACAGGCCTGGAGTGGCCCTGAGGGTTTCAGGAAGTTAAGGTTCCCAGATTTCATGACAACGACAAGGATAGTGGTAAGGTTGTCAGCCTTACGCACCGGCCACCTTTACCCCCAGGAAATGCTCCTGGTACTCATTTCTGTTAGAGGCTGAGTCGACGCCAAGGCCATAGTGCGATCGGAAGGATTTTATGTCAATGAAAAATTCCAATGACACCAGCTGGGATTTTTGTTGTTGTACATTGATATTGACATTACATACAGTTAGAAAGTAGCCTGAAATTCATTTTCTGGGTATCACATATCAGATGCATCGAGACTTTAACATGTTTCGGTATTTAACGTAAGGTCCCTTTTCATTTTGGCTTGCATGTCACTAGTTACTTAAGACGTCGGATCCATCACAGGTCTTCGGATATTCTTTTCCATATAAGTATTATACAATGATTGTGTAATTTATATACATCCAGATGTAAGTCTCCTCGCACACAGTAGGACAGGTTTTTCTCCCCCGTGTTCCATTCACCTTTCTCTTGTTATGATTGTGGTTGTGGAGTGTCCAGTACTGTGAGGAAATTTGCCGCCCGTTTCCGTCTGTTCTGTTGCTGGTATAATTTCCACCTTGACCCCCTTAGAAAGTCCATCAGATTTTGCGGGGTCTGTAGTCTGCCGTTATTAATTGTGTACGTCACGTGTCGTGCAAGTAGCCATAATATTGCTTGTTGGCGATGTGGGGGCCAGAGACGCATATGTGGCCTTAGGAGCCATTCTCTGGGTATGTTTTTTGGGAGCCACTCGCATCATCGAACCAGTGACCTTCCGATTTGTAGCACAGTACCTTAACCATTGCGCCACCGCGGTCCCCACATCTAGGTGATGTAGTAGGTGTAATGGTTATATGTCGTTATGTTACTGGAGGTGTTTGGGGTGTATGGTTGGATGTAGTCTATCGTTATTCACGAAGCTTGTTTATTGAGAAGTAAATATAGTTTGTGTGCAGCATCTGGTTACACAACGCTGTAGTAACTTGTGCAAGTGATTACCAAAACTGTTACGTCATACAACGTTGTCGCTCAGTAATGACGATGTTCAGTCAATAAAGATGTATTTAAGACACGAGGATATGTACATTAGTAAGGAATTCTGACGATCCACAGTTTCACACTTACTGTGCTTCTTAAAATACAGAACATGGAGTGTGATGGTTATCTTCTGTGATAATTTCAATATCATAAACTTTGTTTAAACATACGTATTTACATATTACCGATTTTTCTCTTTACACTAGCATATCTCTAATTCCCAGGTTACAGCATTCATTCACTTACTGTAAAATTGTTTCAAATAAGTGTATATAGAGAAATAATATATATATATATATATATAAAACCTGTAGTAATTTTCACCTGTGATTTTCGGCGTATTATTCCTTGATGATGGCACAGCAACGGCAGAAAGGTTTTGGAAACAATAAGTAAATGAGGTGTACAATGAGTGTTCTATTGTTCTGCTATTAGGTGACTGTACACGGTAAATCGTTAATCATTTTTATGGAATTGTTATTTGTGTAACCGTGCATATGTGATACAATAGTATAAACAATCAACTAGATGCAACAATAACAATTTATTAGCAATTTCAATCAGCTCGACATGTTTCGGGCGATAATTTCGCCCATCCTCAGGAGCACTAGACTGTGTTTACAGCTTGTGGTATAATGCACCGAAGAAGTTGCCAGTAGGCAACTTTTTCAGTGCATTATACTACAAGCTTTAAACACAGTCTAGTGCTCCTGAGGATGGGCGAAATTATCGCCCTAAACATGTCGAGCTGATTGAAATTACTAATAAATTGTTATTGTTGCATCTAGTTGGTTGTTTGTACTGTTGTATCATTTTTATGGATTTGAAACTGTAATATGAGTTGTATTAAAATGGTTCAAGACAGGCCCAGGAACAATTTCATGACTGTATATATGTTTCATCTGTCCATATGCACGTTGTGCATTCTCACATTGTAATAATTGTACGGTTCTTAGTACATTTGGAAGTTTTATGTTCGAAACTATTCTGTCTGAAGGACGTGACCGTAACTGAATTCATTGCCTTTAAGGGGAAGATGAAAGAGCGAGTGAGGTTGAAGAATAAAGATACGAAATGCTTCCCAGCTGAATTTCAACGGCTTTTCCATTAGATGATACTAATTATGTAGATCTTATGAAGAAGATGGGTTAGGCTGCGTTGTGGAGAAGAGGAAGCGGACGGAAAATGATGATGACTTTTCTGTATGTGTATCCGGCACGATCCGTTAACTTTCGGGAGAGACAGGAAGCAATTTCCTGTTGCTGAAATTTGAAAGTTATGCAAATGGCATGAGACTCTTTAAACTGCCATTCACTTGTGAATAATTCACATGTTTATGTAATGTCAGGATTGTTTAAAGCGAGCTTTTCGTATCGCGTCTTCATTTGTTTCATGAGACTGAATTGGTAAACACATTGTACTGATATAAGTTTGATGTTGTGAATCCCGTATGGTGTCTTCATGGTGTGCCTTTAACTTTTTATTTACCGTTGTACCCTTGATGCTGGGGAGGGTGGTGGCACAGTGGTTAAGGTGCTGTGCTACATATCGGAATGTCGCTGGTTCGATTCCTGATGGTGTCATTGGAATTTTTCATTGACATAATCCTTCCGATCGCACTATGGGGTCGCCTCAGCCTCTAATAGAAATGAGTACCAGGAGCATTTCCTGGGGATAAAGGTGGCCGGTGGCTAAGGCTGACAATCTTACCACCATCCTGTGCCGTTGTCATGTAATCTGGGAACCTTAACTTCCTGGAAACCTCTGGGCCACTCCAGGCCTGTAACGGCACTGCTTTACCTTTACCTTTACCCTTGATGCTGTTCATATCTGCGTGAGATGTGGGATACTGTCCATGAATGTCTTCTAGCATTGCACACCCTGTAGTCTGTAAGAAATTTACCAACGTTTCGGAGCAACCTGCTGTCTCATCTTTCACGGTAGGTGACGGAGGCTGCAGGGCCGTTCGAAAAGTTACTGTGTGCCAGACTGCACGGAGTCACATCCGAGAACATAAGATTTTATCTTTTGACATAAGTTAGGGGATCTGTTTCTAAATACATTCGTGCAAAACTGTACAGCTGCTCCGCTGTCCTTCAGTGTCTAAATATTTCTCTATGACTAAGGAAAAAATGCGTGGCAATAATTATCCAACAAGATGCAACAGAATACAGTTTATTTAAATCTCTCAACTGCTCAACATGTTTCGGATGATATTTCACCCATCATCGGGAGCTCATAATACTGTATCTACAGTATCTGGCATTAATGAGACCTGTACTGCTTACTGCTACCTGTCGTTTACGTGGCTGGACGAGTTCTCATACAGCCACGTTCACGACAGTGTTATGAGCTCCTGATGATGGGTGAAATATTACCCGAAACACGTTGAGCAGTTGACAGATTTAAATAAACCATATTCTGTTGCATCTTGTTGGATAATTATTGCCGTATTATACGATGCACGGTTCATTGAACATAAAATTAAAAAAAAAACAATGTAACAGCAATCTGATATGAATTCTGCAACAACTAATATTTACCGTGGTCATTTTGTCCACTTCGTCGCATATGTAATGGAATTTGCCGAGAAAAGTCAGTAAAAGAAGTGAGTGGGTACGGACTGGGACAACTGTCGTTCAATTTCCGTCCGTCAGCGCGTCTGTACGGTCTATGGAAGACAACCAGTCCCACTGCACTTGAACCTGAATTTAGTTCCGTACATACCGCGTGGCTTTAACTGTAAATGAATTAGCGTTTCGGCTGCTTTGCACTTTATACCATTTCCTACGTGGTTTGGCGGTGTATCTACTTCATCTTCGGTGCTGACTTGGACTTCACCTGCTGTACATGTACTTTGTTTTCGTCTGCGGGTGTTCCGGTACTTTGTTTTCGTGTGCGGGTGTTCCGCTTAGCGTGTTTGGGTGTGGTAGATGGTGTCCTATTCAGGGGTAAAATTTTTGGAGAGTGAATTTGATAACGATAAATTGATAAAACATAAAAATATAGTCAGTTATATTTAAGCTCAAAGACTAAGCTGGTTTGGTCACGCACAAAGAATGCCAGATACAAGAACAGTCAAGAAGATATTTAAATGGAATCCTCTAATCAAAAGATCACAAGGAAGACCCAAGTAGCGATGGCAGGATAACGTCAAACAGGACATTTGCCAAATGAAGGTTAAAAATTGGATACCCTGCGTCCAGGATCGAGGGAAATGGAAAGATGTCGTTGAGAAGGCCACAACTTTCAACTACTAAAGGAAGTTCAGTGCCTGAATAATAATAATAATAATAATAATAATAATAATAATAATAATAATTTGATAACGAATCATTATAACGTCGTTGTATATCCGAAACTATTTCGTGTAGTTTTATATCTTAGCCCTCATTTTATCTTCGCGACTAATTACTGTTACTTCGGGAAAGGGTCAACTTTACCTTACATATAGACCCTATTCTATGAGCTCTGTTGCACAGCTGAGACCTTATGAAGTTTTCCAAGTATTGGCACCGTTCTTTATACACACGCCCATAATCATTGAGCAAGAATATGTGGAATGTCATTGTTCTTTACCGGCTTACTAGATACAAAGGATAAGAAACTGTAGAATGTTCCACAGATTTAAGTGTTGTCACCGTCGGCGTTGTTTGAGATGCTATCGGTTGAAAGTGCAAATACTTTTACGATGGCCTGTCACGACTTCGTATGTGCCTGTCACAAGAAGAAGAAAATAATAGAAGAGACTGTACTTCCGCCATGACAGGGCCGTTTTATTTGTGCGGACAGTGCGAATTGCGACACTTCATCGTTTCACAAGGTCTTCAGGTACGTAAATTATCATAATTACTGGCTATTATGTAGCCACCGACAGTGAATGCAGTATGTTAAAGTCTTATTTCGTGGTATACCACAGCGGTTTGCGGGCTTCTTGTCCACTATCTATGACGTAGTTTAATGTTGTGAAGCTTGGTACGCTGCTGTACAGAATTTGAGGGTTTTTGTATTTTAATTTAGACCCGCTACTGCCAGTCTAAGTAAGCTACATATTCAATAATTTTGCACTTATATGTTTTTATCAAAATAGAATAACGTTTCTTTACTTATTCTTGGCCAGAAGGACCCGAATTCAAATCCGGCGAGCGATTGTGTTGAATGAGTGTTTTGTGGTTTTCCTAAGCCTCGGCGCAATTTTCTTATGTTATCTCAAAATTATATCACGACCACTTTCTTTTACATCTTTTCTATTTGCTGTTCTCTGATCTTCTTATAATTCGGCGGTCTGTTTTCAGAGGTGCCGACAAAGCTGTTAAATCGTAAATGAAGTTTTCGTTAACAATTTACGGCGGCGACATCCCAGTTGATTGCTTCTTACGACAGACTGTGGAAATCCATTTCTTATAATAAAACCAACTAGTTGCACTAACTTCTCAAATTTATGTTTGGATTAAAACTCTGCATGTTTCGAACAGTGCCTCTGTCCATCAACAGGAGTTTTTAACTGTACACACAGCAATGGTATATGTCATACAGGTTTGTTGACAGCTGGCGAGCAGGGTCAGGACGTTCGACAGCTTGCGAGTAGGATCAGGACGAAACTGCAGTTCGTCCTGATCCTGCTCGCAAGCCGAGGACGAAATTGCAGTTCGTCCTGATTCTCCTCGCAAGCTGTCAGCAAACCTGTATGACGTATACCATTGCTGTGTGTTCAGTGAAAACTTCTGATAATGGACAGAGAAACTTTCCGAAACATGTAGAGTTTTATTCCAGAAATAAATTTGAGATATTAGTGCATCTAGTTGGTTTTTTTTATAAGAATTTATCACGATGCATGGTCACCTGAACGTCAAATTTGTGAAATCCAACTTTTTTGTTATTTCAGAAATGACTGATTGCAAAGAAAATAATATAAGCCTACTTTTTAAAGGCGTTTCTTACGCTCAGTATTTACCATATGGTTGGTGTCAGTAGCTGACATTACGTTCTTATCTGAAATGGGATTGATCTGAATATTGATTGTTTTTTGTTCATGAAGAAAACGGCATACAGAGTTACTGAAACTTAGTTATTACTGACAATGAACAGAGGTTTAATAATGGAGGTAAAAACAATCTGTGCCCGATACAATCTGTGATTCGGTATATGCACACGCATAATTATTCAGAATATTTTAAACTTCGAAGTAGTACGTTAGGAGGCCGATTACATTTTTAGGTCGGTGTTAGTAGAGAGGCCAACGACTAAATTAAAAACACTGTCACTTCGTACTTCAAAATCTCCTGCCAGTAGATATTACTCATTCAACACAGATAAGGAGAGGGCGGTGCGGAACATTACCGAAGGCAGCTTAGCACAGTGACGCCGAAAGACGCACGTCCTTACGTGAACATTAAGCGAAATGTGAGGCAGCTTTACGAGACGGCTGATTAGCGTCTTTAAGTAATAAAACCACTTTTTATTAAGCAAAGAGGACGAAAGTTTACGTGTTACTGTCAATAAAGTCTAGACTTGGCACGTTCTGAACCGAACCCTTTGGGTTTAACGTTTGTGCAAGCGTAAGAAATGAGTTTCATAAAGTGGAAGCTTTACAGTTCTGCCTTCGGTTGACAGTGGCGATGTTCACGTTGACGCTGAAGGGAATTCTTGTGTGACTCGTGTTTTGAAAGTGTCTCGTCTTGAATGTTACTTACCAATAGGTTCGTGTAGCGGTAACTGTATACAAAATGGGCGTCCAAACTTTTTATGGCAAAAGGGCCACGCCAGTTATTGTGTCCTTTGTTCGCGGGCCGCACATCCATAAGTAACAATAAATGATATATATGGCGGCAGAAAATTGTCGTGTAATTTTTATAGTAAATACATAATTTTAAAACGTGGCCGCGAGCCGCGGGCCGCTGTTTGGAGACTCATATTCTAGGCTAACATAGGGCAGGTGCTCGGTTCGGGACACTTGCTATACAAATTAATATATTTCGTGATTTTTTTCAGTTTTTCTAGGTAAATACTGAAGTAGTACCTCGATTAGACCACAAGCACTGCCTTATAGTTCCTTTTAAATTCTTCATTCACCGATGACCCTGACCTCCGCAGGTCTATTTGCTCTGTTACTGACTGTTACTTTTAATAAACCATTCTTAGGCCTGAACAAGTAAATAAAATAAAATCTTAATGGCACATACGCTGGCCATACGTTAGGTTCCGAAGGACTGGAGCATTAGGTCAGCTTATCGATCCTGTACGTACTCACAATGACTTTCTTTGTGACGTGTACCTGTACGAAGATCAAAGGTCCAGCCAGTCAGTACTCCAAAATTTTTTTTTTACATCCTGTTGTATTCAGTTTATTAAAAGACACTTGTTTTTTTACAAATGTTATGACTCCCCAATACCGTAAGAACCGTTTTAATGAACATAGTCACACCATGTCCTGTTTGGCGATCCTGGAGGCCAATTATTGTCAGTTTTCTTGTGCTTTACTGTAGCCATTCGAGGCACGTTCCGGTACTGTTTGATAAAGTAGGTCACTACAATTTCTTCGTCCTTTTCACGATCATACATAAACTGTCCTGCCATTCGTCGTTCTATAGCCTTTTCAGTTACAGCACCATTTCTCAGAACTGGGAATCAGTCATGTATCTTTGTATCCTTGATTGCCCTTAATAGTGCCACACGAACGAATATTATAAACCCTATTCGTGTGTGGCTTTCTCTTTTAATTTATGCCCCTATATTCCACACGTTTTCCACGGCCGTTCGTTTTATTTGCAGGCGAGACAGCAAGAGAGATGGGAAGTGTTTTATTTAACCATTCTCTCAGCTTCTGCGATTAGAAGTAACTGTGTAATGTCGGTTGAATAAATCCAGCAAGATGCAACAGTATGCAGATATTTATTTACTGCCAAATTGCTCTACATGTTTCGGGCGTCCATCAC
>Ga0209755_10006041_pt1 | contig 13546 bp, 11 predicted proteins | sample TergutCo191P1_FD_187301 | JGI IMG/M metagenome (GOLD analysis project Ga0209755, IMG submission 187301) | Cornitermes sp. P1 segment gut microbial communities from Petit-Saut dam, French Guiana - Co191P1 (SPAdes) (version 2) | ecosystem: Host-associated > Arthropoda: Insects > Digestive system... | reverse complement strand
TGGCATAGTTCTGTGAATTTGTCTCAGAGGGGTGTTGATTGGCAATTTACTACTGAGGATGCAAGGGTAAAGCTAAAGCACATATACCCCATCATACTATAAACTTTTAGACTTTACAACGTAGTACTCATATCCAAATCGCATTCTTGGATTAAACATTGAAAGTAGCACTCGCTAGTTGGCCTTTTTGTTGGTATAATTGGTGGCATAGTATATTTGGGTCATGCTTCAAAGTAGTTGATAAATAAAACTGTTAGGTGTGTTATCGTTGCAGGTGTTTGATCAGGGTAAAGTGGGTAGTTTTGTTATTTTGTACCTTTGGGGAGACTGTCTAAAAACTCAGGTTTCAATTAATCTAACCGCAACATGTAGTGTACGGTAAAAAAATGTGTGATATGTGCAGTGTATTGCAGTTGGTGGGCACTAGTTTTTAGACAGTCTGTGGGGGTTGTATGTGCTTCTTTTGAAATTGCGTATGAGTAAATAGGGTTTGGGTATAAACTGTTTTGAGGCATGACCTATATTTGAGCCGTGAATTAAACTAGTTTATAAGTGAAGTTATGCATATTGTCTCGTGATTAATTGAGATTAAAATATCTGCAAAATGCATACATTGTAAAAGTGAAAACATAATAAAAATAGACAAACAACCCTCAAACAGAACTCCAAGATACAAACGCAACACGTGTAACAAAACCTTCCAAACCTACTATAAAAATAGTGGAGCCACACCCCAAACCAAACAAATGATAATAAAAATGGCCCTAAACGGTAGTGGCATACGTGACATTGCACGCGTATTGGGTGTTAGCATAAACACAGTTTTATCGGTTTTAAAAAAACAGAAAAATTCCAAACCAACCTAAATCCGAAATACGAAAACCTTGCTGGGTCGCTTACTATTCGTCTTCTTGAAATGGATGAGTTGTGGGGACGAGCCTACTGCAAAAAAACACCCTGCTGGTTAGGGCAGGCTATTAATCAGGATAATGGTGATATTGTGGCGTATGTTTTTGGAGCTCGTAAAAGTGAGGTATTAAAAGAGTTTTGGGTTTTGTTAAGTGGGTTAAACCGGTGCATTGTGGGTGTGTTTTCTGAGGGTAATTTTTCTTATCATGAAATCATATCGGGTGATATTTTGCATACTGATAAGTGTAATACGCAATGTATTGAGTGTAAGCATTTAACGTTTTGTACTTGGTTGAAGTGTTTGGCTTGTAGGGCTATTTGTTATTCTAAGTCGTGGGTTATGCATACAATTGTTTTTGGTTTGCTTATAAACGTGTTAGAATTTGGAAATAAACTATGTTAAATCATTATCTGAATTCCCAATCAACATTATCACTGATATACTGCTCAAAATACCGCTTTTGATTCTCCAAACTGTTTAATTGGTCACCCTGTTCGGCTGAAAACCGACAATAAGCACAAACACGCTTCAAACATGTCCACTCTTACATGTTATGTATTACGATTTATCATTTTTATAGCTTTTGTGCGGCTCCTATACCTAACTGATAGTTTGCGTTTTTCCATTAAACCGTGTCAAAGCTTATTTTCACCATAAAACATAGACACATACATGTTCAAATTTTTAACCGGCATCCCCAGACGACTCAAAAACATACTCTCACACTTCAAAAAACACCTCACAAAACCCCAATACAACAACTTTTACAGAACAAAACTAGCCCTAATAACAGCCGCCAAAAAAGAACACAACACAACAAGCCTAAACGACCTCTTCATAAACAGAAAACACCAAAGCACCCAAAACCGCTTCCTCACAAACCCAAAATACAACCACCAAAACCTACTAACACACGCAAAAACCCTGCTCATACAAGAAACAAACAAACATCAAACCACCCCCTCACCCACACCAAACACCGAACACCGCTCCATAGATGACACTGTCTGCCGCAAATATAGTCCAAACACAGAGATGGCCTGCTACAACTATTCCTCCACCCAAGGAAAAATCCTAAGCCACGACGACTACGTAACAAGTGTATACCACAACGACCAAATCAAAATCCCAGACAACATAAAACTCTACGGAAGCAAAAAGAAATGTGAGCAAAAAAATATACCCTTTAAAACCAAAATCGAGCTCGCATGTGAAATTATCATGAACACGAACCATTGACTAAGCAGACAGTTATACATTGGGACAGTTGGTATATGTGCAGTGAGGTGGTGGAGCACTGTAAAAACCATGGGTATCGTTGGATTGGTGATATCAAGAGTAATCGTGTTGTTTATTTTCGTGGTGAGAAAATTTCTTTGTCAGGCTTGTATGATTTATTGTGTGAGGTGGGTTGGTTTGTGGATGTTGTGGTTGGTGGTGAGATCTATTTGGTTTGTGGTGTTAAGGTGTATGTTGCAGAGATTGGCGATGTCTTAATTCTCATAAATGTTAAGGTTGGTACGGATGATTTGCATTTTTTGTGTAGTGATCTTTTAGAGTTGAGTGTTTTTGAGCTTTTGGAGATGGCGCTTAAGCGTCATGTGATAGAGGAGGTTCATAAGGAAGTTAAGGCATTAGGGTTTGGGGAGTATCAATTCCAGTGTAGCGAAGCGGCACTTATACACGTGCACCTAGTATGTCTGGCGTTTGTACTCCTCTATATTTTGCGTTTGCGTCTTTTGCGTTATGGAACTAAGAATTCTCTTCTTACGACAGATGGTGCGGTTAAGTGGGTTAGAGGTCAAGCTGGTGGTATGTTTGTTCATATGGTTAGGGATTCCAAGGAGTCTACTAAGAGTTTGCTTTGGAGGATTAACACGAAATGACGTAAAAACGCAAAGTATCAGCTAATATACTTTGACTAGTTGTGTTAAAAAATCGCTGATATCACCTAGTGTTTCTTCGCCTTTAGCTGTTAAGCTATAAATTTTTCGCGGATGATCGTTTATAATGTTCCATATACCTGTGACAAGCCCGTTTTTTTCTAATTTTGACAGCATGGGGTATATTACGCTTGGGCCGGTGGTTACTTTGAAGGTATTTTTTACTTCGGCTATTAGTTCATAGCCGTATTTTGATTTGCCGTGCAGTAATGTCAGAATTATATAGTCGAGCATTTTTTTTAGGACAGCAGCTTGGATTTTTTTTAATTCAGGGTTGTTTTTTTGTTCTTCCATTATTATCACTTATTACATTTTTTATAGCCCTGTCGAGTTCGTCGCGGGTTAAAAGTTGTCTTTTATGTAATTCTTTAAGTATGCCAATTTCGAAGTTTAGCATTATGCTTTCAGAATCACACATAAATAATAACTACTTATGTAATAGAGGATGTATAAGATAAATGTTTTCTTATTGTGTGATTAATGCACAGGTGTGAACGAGGGGGCTGGAAATTATTTGGTGTCTATGTTAAACAGATTCCCTCGTCCACAGCTTAGTATAGTCGTTTCTGGTATAAACTCTTTTTGTTGTTTGACTTTTCTCTAAATCTATTGACACCCTGTTAATTGGTGTTACTGTAGAGTTAAAAGGGTGAACTTTGTGGAGATTTTTGGGTATATTTGGGTTTCAAGTAAGGAGCAAAATGATGTAGACAACCTAAATTCTGCGGTGTTTTCTGCACATGCAAATTGGCTATTTTTTAGTGATGTTATAAAGTATTTTAATGTGTCGATGTCAAGTTAAGTGGCGAGGTAACTTTATTTTAAAGAACCAAAAGTTTATAATACAGCAACATTAAATTGCATTACCGCATATCTGTCATTTCAACTAGTTCAACACCAGTAGGTACACCATGCTTTGACATCAGACACATGCTAAAACCACTTTTTTGTACATTTATTTGCGTTAATATGAATTAATGTTGCTATAGGTCCAACAACAGTTTTATGCATAATATCAGATTTTAAAAAAACAAAACCCCCTCAAACAAGCCGACTACACCAAGCACACAAAAACAAACACTTACACTCAATACACTACGTATTACACTTAACGTCTTTACAACACAAACAAACAAACGAGCCTTATAAACAAAATTATCATTCACAATAAACAATATTTAACTTGAAAGGCGCAAACAAAGAACATAGTTCATCAAGATGTATTCGGTTTTATTCAGAACTGCCCTTTGGCACAAAAAATAATAAGCTACTAACTATTTATTGGTATAACCTGTTGAGGGTTAGGTGCTGATGATGGCAATTGACCGTAAATCTAAAGTTATCATATATCAAACACAGAACGGACAAGTCAAAATTGACTGTCATCTTGCAGATGATACGTTATGGTTCTCGCAGACGCAAATTGTACAATTATTTGCACGGAATATTAGCGTAATTTCCCGACACATCAAAAACATGTTTACTGAGGCTGAATTAGACCAAAAAAGCAATGTGCAAAATTTGCACATTCCAAAAGGAGACTAGAATATATGAAATTCTTACACTTATCTGATTTACATATTGGCAAAATTGTACATGGTTTCTCCATGATTGAAGAACAAAAACACGTTTTCCAACAAATAATCAAACATATACAATCAGAAAAAATTTACACCGTTGTTATCGCAGGTGACATTTATGATCAAACTATACCTAAAAATGAGGCTATACGGGTCTTTGACGATTTCCTAACAGAACTCGCCCACAACAACATAACAGTCCTACTCATAGCCGGTAATCATGATTCTCCAGATAGAATCTCTTACGCAAACCGCCTACTCACTGACAAACAACTCTTTCTCTGCGGATCATTTAGTGGCAGTTTACAAAAAGTGACTTTAACTGATGAATATGGAGACATAAATTTCTGGCTTTTACCATTCATCAAACCCTTAACCGTAAATGGATTCTTTGAAGACCAAACCATTGAAAAGTACGATGACGCCTTAAACGCCGCCATTAAAACAGCTAACATCAACTACAGCGTACGTAATGTACTTGTAGCACATCAATTTTTCACTAAAGCGGGTGTTGAACCTATTCGAAGTGACTCGGAATTAAACTCAGTTGGTGGACTGGACGCCATTAGCACAGGCTTAATTGAACAGTTTGACTACGTTGCCCTGGGACATTTACATGGAACACAAAAAGTCGGCGCAGACCACATCCATTACGCAGGCTCACCCCTAAAATATTCCTTCTCAGAAATAAAACAACCCAAATATGCTCTACTCGTAGAAATAAACCAAAAAAATACAGGTATAAACACAAAAAATCTTCCCTTAACCCCTCTTCATGATATGTGTGAAATAAAAGGCAAAATCGAAGAGCTATTAAGCATCGAATTCTCCTCACGAGTCAACAAAGACGATTATCTGCACATTATTTTGACAAATGAAGAAGAAATTATAGATCCCATGGAAAAAATTCGAAGCGTCTACCCAAACGTCATGAAATACACCCCAGAAAACTCTCGCACAAAAAACGACACAGTAGACACACAACAAACTGCTGAAACAACGCAACTGTCTGCTTATGATTTGTTTAGTGAGTTCTTTCTTAATGTGTGTAAGTATCCTATGAGTTCTGAGCAAGAAAAAATTGTAAAAGAGCTCTTAGAAAAGGAGACTACAGAATGAAACCTCAAAAATTAACCATGAGCGCCTTTGGATCATACGCGGGCACAGAGACCATAGACTTTACAACCCTTGGCACCAACGGAATATATTTAATCACGGGTGAGACGGGTGCTGGGAAAACAACAATTTTTGATGCTATATCATTTGCCCTCTTTGGAGAGGCCAGCGGGAAAACCCGTGACAAATGGCAAATGCTTCGCTCAGATTTCGCAAAAGAAAAAACAAAAACCTGCGTAGAACTAGACTTCGCCTCCAACAACAAAGACTACAAAATTAAGCGAACCATTAAAGGGAAAAATCAAGACGCTGACCTCATTTTACCCGACGGCAACACCATAAGCGGAACACGTAACATTGAGTTAAAGATTGCAGAGATCATAGGACTGGACCGCAATGAATTCGCTCAAATTGTAATGATTGCCCAAAACGACTTTCTACGCTTCCTCCAAAGCGGCACAGATGAACGATTAAAGATATTGCGTCACATATTTGGCACTGAGGCGTTAAAACAATTCCAAGAGCAACTAAAAGAACTTGTTAAACAAAAAGAAGACGAACGCACCTTAATTCTTAGAGACTTTACACGCCACAATGTAAATGTCTACAAACGCCACGAACAGTTCACCGTATGGGAAACACAAATAAAAACCGACAAACAAGAGTTAACAGAAATAGATAAACAACTTGAAGAATACGGCAAACAAGAGTTATCATTAGCTGCCGAATTGGCAGTTGCGGAAGAGCTCTGCAAAAAATTCACCGAACTTATCCAGACACAAATAGACTTTAAAGAACATAAAGAAAAAACAGGCGAGGTAGAAAAAACAAAAACTTGTGCTGCACGTGGCGAAATAGCTCTCCATAAAGTAAAGCCTCTAGTAGATGAAGCACAAAAAACAGCCGAAAAGTATGCGTTTGCACAAAAAGATTGGACCAGCGCAAAAGAACAAGAAATCGCCGCTAACGCCGAATTGCAACAAGCAGCAAAAGCCCTTGAAACCTTGCCCCCTCTGGACAAAGCTCAAACCGCTTTCAACACCTTAGTAAAAGAGTGGGAAAAAGAAACAGAAAAACAAACAAAAATAGCCAGTCTACAAATAGACCACAACGAAGTTGTAAACAAACAAAACAATCTAGACAAAGCACAAAAAGAATTAGCCCTCTTATGTGATGAGTTAACAAATTTACCCTCTGTTGAGGATCATCAAGCAGAGTTTGAAAAAATATCAACAAATCTAAAAACCGAAGAGGACAAACTAGTAAAATTATCCGAGTTACAAAAAGACCTTGCCCTAATTACAGAAAAACAAGCAACATTAACAGAGGAGCAGGCAGAGTTTGAAAAACGCAATGCCGCCTTCCAAGTTGCGGATAAACACTATCAACTGTTAGAGGAAGGATTTCTGCGTAGTCAAGCAGGCATTATCGCAGGTAATCTATCAACGGGTAAACCCTGCCCAGTTTGCGGCTCAATGGATCATCCCTCACCGGCTCAATTATCTGAAAATAGCGTTACCGAAACCGCCCTCAAAAAAGCAAAAAACACCAAAGAGGATGCGCAATCAAAACGTGAAACAAACTCGTTAAGGTGCAATACATTACAGGGAGAAATCCAAACAATGAAAACACGGTTCTATACCGATATTTCACCCTTTATTCCAGGCACGACAGTTGAGGTAACAACAACTGCACTGCCTAAACTAATAGACACAACTCAAACAATAGTTACAAATCTTTCTGAAAAGAAAACCTTTGCCGAAAAAACCCTCTCCAACCTTAAAACAAAAACAGAGACCCTAACAAAAAATCGTGATGAGCTAAATTTATCTACTGAAACACTTAAAAGCGCAATTAACCCTCTCAAGGAACGGTTTATACGCGATTTATCAGAATTTATTTCCAACACTACATGGGAAACAAGCGAAGTAGACCTTACAAACTTGTTTACACAAACACAAACTACCGTAGACAACTTGACCACCCAAAAAAATGCGGATGAGACAGCTCTTGAAGAGCTTTCCAAAAATTGGACTGCAACAACGGAGCGAAACGTAAATGCAAAGTCTGCCGTGGAGTCTGCTCACACCCTGGTAGAGGAGCGCACTACAAATCAACAAAAAATGTTAAAAGACCACGATGAGGCCCAAACAACCTGTAAAAATGCTCTGCAAACAAATGGCTTTACAGATGAAACAGACTATACACGCTCGTTGGTAACTGAAGAGGAGCTTTTGGAGTTAAATAAGCAGGTGTTGGATTATGAGAAAAAAGGTGAGCAACTGGTTTTAGATATGGCCCGTCTGGAAAAGGAAACAGTGGGTAAAGAGCAACCGGATATAGAAAAACTCCAAACCCAAGCAAAAACCGTACAAGTCCAATCAGACGAATTACAGCAGAAGCGCGATGAGATTAATAGTCGGTTAAGTAAAACAAAGAGTGATCTGGAAGAGCTTGGGCGTGCGGCTGTTGCGTTTGAAGAAAATGAGAAAACCTATGCCCCTGTTAAACAGTTATCTGATGTAGCAAATGGTAAGGATGCTACCACGGGTAAGCTTGATTTTGAAACCTTTGCCCAAAGAACATATTTTGAGCGTGTACTTCATGCCGCTAATCAGCGATTAAAGATTATGAGTCAAAACAGGTATTCTTTTCTGCGAAAAACCGACAGTGATGATAGGCGTCAAAAGATGGGGCTTGAAATTGAAGTCTTAGATGCATACACTGGTAAAGCACGCTCTGCAGGGAGTCTTTCGGGTGGAGAATCGTTTATGGCGTCTCTTTCCTTAGCCCTTGGCCTATCTGACGTGGTACAACAAAACGCAGGCGGCGTTCATTTGGATGCCATGTTTATTGATGAGGGCTTTGGTTCTTTGGATACTGAGACTTTAGAGTTGGCAGTAAGAACTTTATCAGACATTGCCGGTGGAAATCGCATAATTGGTATAATCTCCCACGTCACAGAACTAAGTGAGCGCATCGACAAACAAGTACACGTCAAAAAAACAACAGCCGGAAGCACCATAACCATAAAAACATAACCCGCCCCTCCAGTATAGCAAGACAAAATGACATTGGCGTATGTGTTTTCGTTTATACTGTTTGAATTGTTCATTTTTACGCATTTTTTTCCATTACTGATCTTGTTGCCACGGAAAAAATACGCCAATGTCTACTTATCTTGCTATATCTTTTATCAGACAAGAGTAACCCTAAAATATTATAGTTGACACTTAATCTGTTATAGTTGATTATAGATGAGCGATGAAAAGCTTACCACAATACAGCTTTCAAAGACAGTAGTTCAAGAACTAAAAAACATTCGAAAATACCCAAGAGAAACCTACAACGAGACAATTCTAAATTTGATAAAAACAGCCAAAGAAACTAAAAACAGAAAACAATACGACGAGTTTCTTCACACCATACAACAGGCAAAAATGAAGGAACTCTGGGATAACGAAGAAGACGAGGCCTGGGAAAATGCCTAAACCCGGAGACGTCATACTAGCAACGGTACAATTTACCGACACAAACGAAGTAAAAATAAGACCCGCCCTAGTTCTCTTTGAAGAACTTGGCAACATCATAGTAGCCGGTATAACCAGTAATCTCAAAATGAAAGGAATACTCCTCAACAAATCTGAAGGTGCCATAAAAGACAGCGTTATAAAACTAAACTACCTCTTCACAATCTCCTCTGAAATGACCGCAAAAGTACTTTTCCATCTTAGCACCGAAAAGAAACAAATAGTCTACTCGGAACTAACTAAACGACTAAACAACCTCAAAACTAACTAATTGACATACTTGTTACTTGGTGCCCAAAAATTCTACTAAAACAGCGTTGCTTATGGTCTTTAGTCGCATAAGCATTTGTAGTCACATTGGCTGCATTCCCATTTGTCTTTTTTAGGTTCAAATTCCGCAGCATTAATCTTTTTAGTCATCTCCTGTATTTCAACCTGTATAGCCTCAATGGCCTGCTCTTCAGGAGCAAAAAAGATCTTTTTATTAGACCGCAAAAACCACTCCCCAACCTTCAACTGACAATCACGACCATACATACCCCTAACAGCAAGAGCATAAACTAACAACTGAATATCCTTTTTAAGCTCATTTAACGAAGGCACACTTTTACTGGTCTTATAATCTATAACCGTAAAACCCGCTTTATCTCTATCAATGCGGTCGATCCGGCCTCTAATGCGCACCTCACCAATAGCAGTCTCAAACCACCTCTCAATATCCAAAATCTCTGCGTTGTTATTATTTTGCTCCTCAATGAACACTTTTAAAATCTCTTTAGCCTCAGCATAATCCCGCTCAGCATCCAACTTTGATTTGTAACCCTCAGGATTCCAAAACTTTGCCAACAACTCATCAGCAAGAACATTATCGACTGTTTGACCTTCTTTTTGCATCCTTGTTAGTTGCTCGGCAATGTTGTGTATGGTTGAGCCAAAATCAAAATAGTACCGTGACCGCTCGGGAATCTTTAACACATGCCTGTACTGGTATAGCCTTGGACATTTTTTGTAGCTAGTAAATTGGGAGACACTAAAAACGTGATCCACCGGCACAGTCAACGGCTTCTTGTTTAACACTTCAAGCACCGAGTAGTCGGGTTCCTTAATTTTATTGATTATTTCAGCTTGTATGTCCAAGTTTTTATTGTTTGCTTTCGCAAAAAGAAACAGGTTCTCTATAGCATCAGTATATCGCTGGGTTGTTAAGTTTGCTATTACTTGCTGTAGCAACTCGGTTTTTACTTGACTATCTGCAGTAGTTATCACTTCAAGAGGCACTTCTTCTTTTGAAGTGGTGTCTATTTGTTGAAAATCAATATCTTCATGGTTTTGTTGATAGTTGATTTCTTGAAGGAATTTGGATGGTTTGGAGTCGGTTTTGTTTTCGCCGTAGCGTTTTGCAAAGGTTATAACTAGTTTTTCTTCTGCCCGGGTTAGGGCTACATAGAAGAGACGTCGTTCCTCTTGGATATATAACTCTTTATCCTCATGCACAGATTGAATTCCCTTAAAGAGCTCAGGGGGTATTGTAAATTTATCTCTTTGATAAGTCGTGGGCATTTTTCGCTCATTAACATCAGGAACGATAACAACGGGATATTGCATGCCCTTTACGCTATGAATAGTTGATATTATTACGGCTTGTTTGCTTGGGTCTTCTTCTTCAATTTTAAAGTTTGAGGCAAACGATAAGTAATCGACAAAATCTTCCAGACTATTTGCGGGATATATATGGTTGTATTCTTCTACAAACTCGTAGAACTGGTTTATCAAATGTATGTTGCGAGTGTTTTTGAGGGCTATCTCATATTTGCATAGTTCTTGTTCAAAAAGAACCGTATGCAAAAGCTCCAAAATACCTATTCTTGTTTTGTTTTGCATTATAGTTGTTAGGGTTTGTTTGACGGTTAAAAATTTGAATTTGTCAACAGCTATTTTGCTTAGGTGGTCAAAGGTTTCGTATAGGGAGAGGCTGTTTTGATCTGCATAATGGGTGAATCGGCAGATGTCTATGGGTTTTATGTCATAGTTGCGCCGGTTTAGAACACGTATGATTTCAGCATTATTTTCTAAGGGGTTGATTATTATTTTTAGAAAAGCGGTTAGGTCTTTTATTATGGGTTCTTGGAAGAAGTCTGTTTCGCCTACAAAATTGAAGGGTACGCCGTGTTTTCTAAAGGCTTTTACTATAGGCTCAGCCGTTGCTCTTCGCCTACAAAGTATGGCTATGTCTTGGGGAGAATATTTGTTTAAGAGCTGCTTTGTGGCCTCCAGAATATAATTTGCTTGAGCGGTATCATTTGGGGTTTCAACAACAGTTATTTTTTCGCCGTCGGGGTTGTTTGTGAACATGTTTTTTATTGTCCGCTCAGGACTATTTCTTATTAAAGCGTTGGCTACGGACACAATTTTTTTGGTACTACGATAATTTTGCTCTAAAGCTTTTTCCACAAAATCCGGAAAAATTTTTTTAAACTCTGCAATATTTGTTAAGTGAGCTCCACGGAACTTGTATATACTTTGATCATCGTCACCAACTACTGTTAGGTGTCCATGTTTTTTTGCAATTAAACTAACTATTTGCAACTGTATATAATTGGTATCTTGAAACTCGTCAACAATTATGTACTTGAATTTCTCTTGATACTTGTGTAAAATCAACGGCTTACTCTTTAACAAGTTATAGACTGCATAGAGCATATCTCCAAAATCTATCATGTTATTTTCAAGTTTATAGGATTCATAGGCCCGATAAATTTTCAACATATCTCTCAAATTATTCAAATAATCCAGAGCTTCTTCCTTTTCAGCTTCTTCTTCGGCGGTGGTTGAGAGTTTGTCTTGTTTTTTAATGTATTCTTGGAGGTCTTCTGGTGTTACGGCTTCGTCTTTGCAACGGGAGATGAATTTTTTCATTTCCTCAGCTAAAGTATAGGGTTCATGGTTGAATTCTAAGTGCTCAATACCAAAATTGTTAATATTTTTAGTCAAATAAACTAGTTGGGTAGTGTCGGTGATTATTTTAAAGTTAGAGTTTAGTTTGGTGTAGAGTATGTTATCTTGTATGATTTGTTTGCAGAAAGAATGAAACGTGGAAATGTTGAGATCCTCAGAACTATTTAACATACCTGTTACGCGTACTTTTAGTTCTTCAGCGGCTTTTTGATTAAACGTTAAAGCCAATATACTCTCAGGATTTAGACCCATTTCAATTAGGTAGACTATTTTACTTGCAACCGTCATGGTCTTACCTGAACCCGCACCTGCAATTATCAAAAGAGGCCTCTCAATTTCCTTTACCGCCTCAACTTGCTGAGAATTTAAAGTGCCAAAAATGCTTGTAGAGGTTTTTTGCCCTGAGGTACTATCTGTCTGCATACATGAATGATGCCTAAAAGTACTTTTAACTCTTACCATCAATAAAAAAACTATTTTTCCTAACTAATACATTGATGTTTTTAACGATAAAACTTAGGGGTACGAACAAACGTTTGTCTATTTCGCTTACCTATTTAATTTGTCTTTCTCAGAAATTATTTCACCCCGCAATCACCCATATTACTACTCAATACATCACCATTCAAACTGTTTAGCAACTATACCAAGCCACACCTCAGACCACAAACGACTAACAAACACCACATTAGACGACTCAGCCTCCCACAAATCCAAAGCCCCACGAGGCCTAACATTATACCAAACAACAAACTCACCCAAACCCCCAAACCGACCCCTATACCTAATATAAAGATCCTAAAATTTCTCAAGCTCACCATTAGCCTGAGGATGCCCAACCCTGCAAAGTATTACAGTTGTAAATGTTGTTTGTGTCAGTGGTGCCACATTGCAATAAACTGATGATCACACCGCCAAAATATCCACTACTCAATCGTCTTCACCGCTTGAACAACACGCGTATAAAACCAAAAAAACACCCCCACATCACCCCTACTTAAACAAACAAACCACACTTTTTTTAAACAAAACCAAACTACAAAACAAAAGCTCACACTTTTACATAGACCTTACATCCAAAAAACAAACAAAAAGACACGCAAGTAACGCATGCACCAAACAAGCAAACGTAACATACTTATACCAACCAAAAAAACCCTACACCTCACACTCATCCAAACCAACTTTGGATTTGCTCTCCGCAAAACACCACTCAACAATCCACATAGTACCCACAACCTCCACCAACTTTAAAACAGAAACATTCACAGACGCAAAACAAACATACGCACGCAACTCCCCATCCAATCGACCCCTACGCACAAGCAACCAACGCCTCACATACACACATAAACAACCTAAATTCCCGAATTTTTATACCTACGATAATCAAAATGTCTTAAAAAGGCGTAAAACAGCATTAAAGGCTTAAAAACGCCAGTTTCTTCTCTTGCATGTAGGTATAAAATTTATAACTACATCGACACAGTGATTTACCATTTTTAAGACCTT
>Ga0209755_10006040_pt1 | contig 13548 bp, 15 predicted proteins | sample TergutCo191P1_FD_187301 | JGI IMG/M metagenome (GOLD analysis project Ga0209755, IMG submission 187301) | Cornitermes sp. P1 segment gut microbial communities from Petit-Saut dam, French Guiana - Co191P1 (SPAdes) (version 2) | ecosystem: Host-associated > Arthropoda: Insects > Digestive system... | reverse complement strand
TAATGGCGCTTGTCTGACTGATACTCAAGGTGACGGGTATTGATTGTAATACCGCGCGCTTTTTCCTCTGGAGCATTGTCAATATCATCGTAATTCATTACCTTGTCGCCAAATTTCCTGGCGCAGTGCATGGTAATAGCCGCAGAAAGAGTGGTCTTGCCGTGATCGACGTGACCAATCGTTCCAACATTCATGTGGATCTTCGTTCTATTAAATTTATCCTTTGCCATTTGTGTCCTCCTTAATGAACACTAAATATATTTTCTTCGTACATACCGTACATAAAATACCATACATTGAGGGGGAAACGATTAGTACAAGCGCTTGAATCAAGCTGTGCCTGTTTGCGGAAAAAAAGCGGTCAATCGCAGCAGTAGCAGCGTTCGCAATATCCACATCGTTCCACCTTTCTCATGCTGCATTTTCACACGCACATGAGCGGTTTGGAAACCAAACTACCATCTATAATGAGCGAATGCCTTGTTGGCTTCGGCCATTTTGTGTGTATCCTCTTTCTTCTTGAAAGCGGTACCAGTGTTATTATACGCATCAAGGAGTTCCGCTGCAAGACGGTCTCCCATGCCTTTTCCTGAACGGGCGCGGGCTGCCGAGATTATCCATCTCATGCCGAGGGCTTCCCGTCTTGTTTCCCGGATTTCTACGGGAACCTGATAAGTCGCGCCGCCTACGCGTCTGGATTTAACTTCTATTACAGGTTTTACATTATCTAAAGCTTTTAAAAAAACTTCAAGGGGTTCTTTGTCGGTTTTTGCCTGTAAAACTTCAAGCGCATCGTGAACAACGCGAAGACCGAGAGATTTCTTGCCTTCCCACATCATTCTGTTAACGAACTTGGAAACTACTACACTGTTGTACTTTGGATCGGGTAAAATACCCCGGTCAATTGTTTTTTTCTTTCTTCCCATATACCTATTCTACCTATGCCTTGGGCCTTTTTGCGCCGTATTTTGACCGGCCGCGTTTGCGGTCTGTCACGCCCAAAGTATCCTTTGCGCCGCGAATTATATGATAACGTACACCAGGAAGGTCCTTAACGCGTCCGCCCCTGACCAAAACCACCGAGTGTTCCTGTAAATTATGGCCGATTCCCGGGATATAAGCTGTAACTTCTGTACCATGGGAAAGGCGCACACGGGCTACCTTTCTAAGCGCCGAGTTGGGCTTTTTGGGCGTTACAGTCATTACACGGGTACAAACCCCCCTCTTTTGAGGACAGGATTTTAGAGCCGGGGATTTCGTCTTGGTCGTAATCTTCTGGCGACCGGAACGAACCAATTGGTTAATAGTAGGCATCCGTCAAAAACTCCTAAACTTATTTATAAGTTAAACTTTCTTACAAGCTAACTTGATGGGGACAGTTCCAAGACACAGTCTTCGGTTGTCACCTTGACCCCGCAAGAAACGGGGCTGAAGTTAGAATCTATCAAAATAGAAAAAAAGTGTCAAGCGGATTATCAATTTTTTTGAGAAATTTTTAAGAAATTAATCACGGAAAACACAGTTAAAAGCAGGGAAAAAATTGTTCATTTTGTTGATCAATTTTGTTGAATATAGTGAAATTGTTTAGTATACTGAACAGAAATGGGAGTATAATAATGAAGCTTATAGACCGTCCAGAATACATGGAAAAGTTGAAATTATGGCAATCTCATGCTGATTTAATAAAAATCGTTACCGGGGTACGCCGATGCGGTAAATCAAAGTTATTCGAGATATTTCAGGAGTATTTAAGGAAAACCGGGATAAGCGGCAAACAAATAATAACCGTAAACCTGGAAGACGACGTTCAAACCAGGGAAATCGGACTTAAGAAAAATCAAAATTCAAAATTACTGGAAGAATACAGCGTATTATTGGACTTTATTTCTGATAAAATACCAAAAGACAAAAAAACTTATATATTTCTTGACGAAATTCAGATGCTGGATGACTGGCAAAGGCTTGCCAATACCCTGCGTTTGAAAAAAAATACCGATGTCTATTTAACCGGTTCCAATGCTCATATGTTTTCGAGTGAAATAGCCACCCTGCTTGGGGGAAGATATATAGAAATAAAAATGCAGCCTTTGTCGTTTAAGGAGTATTTATCGGTAAATGAGGGCGGACTTCCCGATATATATTCATTGTATACCCGTGAAAGCGGCTTTCCTCAAACTGTCGAATTTAGTCATAATCCGCAAATGATAAATAATTATCTTCTGGATTCGGTGTATCAAAACACGGTAAGGAAAGATATAATTCAGCGCTTTGGCATTGGCGATCCTGTCAGGCTGGATGAAATAATCAGATTTATGTTTGATAACATAGGCAACGCAACATCGCTTCGTAATGTCAAAAATAAATTAAAAAGCGATGCGGGAATCGACATATCGCCCGCAACTTTGAATTCCTATGTTAAGGGATTACTGGACAGTTATCTTATGTACAAATGCGAGGAATATGATTTAAAGGGCAAAAGAATTCTTGAGTCCGACGCCAAATATTATGCTGCCGATATAGGTTTAAAAAACGCATTGCTTGGACAGCCTGACAAAGATATAGGGTACGCATTGGAAAATGTGGTTTATCTGGAACTTATAAGACGCGGGTATGATGTAAAAACAGGCAGGGTAAATAAACAAAAAAACAAAACAATAGAGATTGATTTTGTGGCTGCCAAAGCGGGCGGCATAATTGAATATTATCAGGTTGCCTGGTCGGTTCTTGGTAACGAAGAAACCATGCAAAGAGAATACGCGTCACTGGAAGAGATAAAAGACAATTATCCCAAATATTTATTAACGATGGATTCGGGAAGCGGCGGTCAAAACGGTATAAAACGCTTGAATGTTTTAGAATGGCTGATTGCGGGGGAATAAAAGTTCTTCTTAGAGTTAAAACAGATTGTTTTTTTATGTTTATATGTATACCATGATCAATATATGACTGTAAGAATGGATTCTCTTATTAAAACAATAGCGGCTGCTTTGGATACGGTCGAAAAGGAACTATTGGGCGCAAGCACAAATCACGGAAAACGAATTGCGGTTCTTTGCGCCAAAATGGGAAAAGCATTGGGGAAAAATACGGAAGAAATTCTGGGAATAACAAATTGCGCGCTTCTGCACGATAATGCTCTTACTGAATATATTCTTGCATCACGTGAAAGCGGTCACTATGATTCGGCCATGAAAAAACACTGCGAGTACGGCCAGAAAAATGTTGATGCGTTACTGTGTGATGCCAGCATAAAAGATTTTATTCTTTATCATCACGAGCGCTCTGACGGCAAAGGGCCTTTTGGAATACGCGAAGAAGAATGTCCTTTAGGAGCGCAGTTAATAGCGATCGCCGATTCAATTGACGTTGCCTATCATTTGCAAACATTAAAACAGGATAAGTTATGCAGTGTTACGCAAATTATCAGAGAAGAAACAGGAAAAAAATACGGTAAAGTTGCCGCGCAAACAATGCTGGAAATTATGGATTGGCCAATGATTGAATCGCTAAGAGATGATGTTATAGATATAACTGCCGAAACTGTTTTAACTCCGTGGATTGTCGATATAGAAGATCATGTTATTTTTAATCTTGCAGGTTTTATAACAAAAATAATCGACTATAAATCTGTTTTTACAAAAAAACATTCAACCGGAATCGCAAACATAGCCTGGTTAATGGGAGAATATTATAATTATACCCGGGAAGAACAAGTTAAATTATATCTTGCGGCAGCTCTTCATGATATAGGAAAACTGGAAACGCCGACTGCGATTTTGGAAAAACCCGGAAAATTAACAGATGAAGAATTTATAATTATCAAGGAACATGTGTATAAGACATGGGTACTTTTAAAAGACATCAACGGGTTTGAGGATATCTGCAGATGGGCTTCCAATCATCATGAAAAATTAAATGGAACAGGTTATCCTTTTAAAAAGAGCGCTGACGAATTGGATTTTAATTCAAGGCTTATGGCCTGTATTGATATATATCAGGCGGTCAGCGAAAAACGCCCCTATCATCCATTGCGGGATCTGAACGCTACATTGCAGATAATGTATAAAATAGCAGATGACGGCGGAATAGACAAAAACATTGTAAACGATTTATCAGTAGCCATGTCGCCGTATGACGGTATAGAAGTCCCGGCAGCAAAAAGCACGCGGTGAAAAAAGACGTTACTTCCCAAATTTACCGTAAGAAACCCTTTCGTTAAACTTCATTTTGCTTCGGCGGGATCCTGTGCCATCGGGTAAACCAATTGGCAGAACAACCCGTAAATGATAGCCTTCGGGAGCGTCAAGAAAAGAAAGTGCGGCTTTTTGCGCGGCTTCATCAAAATACGGACTGTCCAGCCAGAGAGAGGCATAACCTAAAGCTGTTGCAGCTAACGACATGTGAGCCGCGGCGGCGGAATAATCTTCTACTTCAAAATTCCATTTTCCAACCTGCGCGTTTTTATCGGTAAGAACGGCAATGGCAGAAGGAGCCGTAAGCATTCCGTCTGTCGGAGCAATATCGCAAAGCGGCTGTATCGATTTTCTATCAGGTAAAATAATCAGCCTGACGCATTGGCTGTTGTTTCCGGTAGGCGCCGCAAGTCCTGCTTTTGCTATTTGCTCAAGGGCATTTAGGGGCACACTGTCCGGCAAAAACCTCTCTTTGTGGGAATATCTTTTTTCGATTGATTCAAATAAATCCATGTTAGCCTGCCTTTCTTATATAATATCACAAAATTATGCGCTGTGTTTACATGAAATAAACGAAAATAACCTATATAAATACATATAAAGATGATTATCAGGTTATACTGATGTTAGGAGGAAATTATGAAAAAAATTATTCTTATGCTTATAATCAGCGCGCTGATTATAAGCTGTGTCGATGCAGCCGGTTTTAGAGAGAACAGAGCTTCTCAACAGGCAGGTACAAGGGGTAATGTTTCGGACATTACAGGGCATGAATGGAATTTGATCGGGGTATACATTGACGGTCAAAATACCGGGTTTACTCGCGGCAGTCTTCCAAATGAACTTGAAGCCTGTTTCACAATTAAATTTGACGGACATATGGTAAGCGGCACAGGAGCGCCAAACCTTTATTCCGCGCCGTATACAATCGGAATGGCGGATGAAAATCGAACCATATCTATAATGGTAATGCGCCAGACCCTAATGGCTTCCATCTTTGAACCTGAGAATTTATCAGAACACAATTTTTTCTCTTATGTACAGAACTCACACTCATGGCGCGTTAATAACGGGCAAATGGAACTCTACTCAAAAACAGCGGACAACCGCGAAGTACGGCTCGTATTTAGTTTATCTGGTAATTAAATGTGAGAAGAGCGCAACTACAACAAGAAGAGCGATAAAGACGGCGATGTATGTCCAGAAGGGAAGGGGATGAGCAGGCGGCGCCTCATTTTTACGCGGTTTTGTTTTGGGAGGCTTCGGTGTTTTTAACCGGGGAGGAGCGGAATAACCGCACATGGGGCAGCCGCTCTGAAACATTCTGTCGGGGCCGGAATAATCACAAATTGGGCAGCGAATGGAAACAAAATTTCGTCCGCAGTAAGGACAGACTTTTTTGTCATCGCCAACTTCGTAGCCGCAATTATCGCAATAGAACAGCGGTTTTAACTTCGCCATTATGCTGATTTACTCTCCGTTGAAGATGCTGCTGCAGGGCATTTACCGGTTTCACTTGCTGCAGGACACTGCGAGCAGCCTGTACTGGCTGCACTTTCTGAGGCATTTGCAGATTCAGTTTTTTTAGGTTTAGCCGATTTAGTATCAGCCTTGCCGCTTTTATCGGTAACATAAAAACCGGAACCTTTAAAAATAACGCCGGTTCCTCCAAAAATTATACGGCGCACTTCCTTGCCGCATCTGGGACATTCTTTTAACGGCTGATCGCTCATGGATTGAAAAGTTTCAAAATTATGGGAACAGCTTTTACATTCATATTCATAAGTTGGCATAACTGTTATCAATATAATAAAAACATATATTAATGTAAAGCTCTTTATCGCGTGCCGCCAAGAAAAAAATTGAGGAAAAGCAGCAGTTCTCTTTCGTTTAAGGAACCAGTTTTAAGATCGACATTAACTCCGTTTAAAATCGGCGTATTGGCAAACAGAAGCGCCAATATCTGGTTATTGGAAATATAGCCTGACGCCAGCGAAAGAAGCGCTATCATGCCGCGCGCCTGGGATGCATTTTCAAATTGAAATCTGACTGTCACTTCGCAGTTGCCGCTTACAGGCTGAATATTAAAAAAAAGCTCTTTAACCGGAAGACGTATGGGTACGCCTGCGTCATTTAATAATCTTCCAATGAAGGGAGCAGGATTATTAAGCCAGCATGTAAGAGGCGCTTCCCGACGAAAATTATTAAAACCTTCAGGGATTCTTATTCCCGGCGCAGAAGCATATGGGTCAAGAGGTTCAGTTCTGAGCGAAGAAGCAACAAATGCCTGATTCGATGTTACAGCCAGCGAAAGCCTGTCTGCGCCTGAGTGCCAATATGCCTGTCCTGACGCAGATTGCTGCGCCTGCCAGTTTCTGCCGATAGAGAACGCCATGTTTGCCTGAGAACGGGGATAGTTCCCCCATGTCACAAGCTGAAAACGCCGTCCGCTTGAAGGCGGAAATAAAGCGGCAGCAAGATAACTTGTTCTGTCGAGCATCTGCCGTGTCTGGCTGTTGTTTAATTCTTCAATCGGCAAAAGATTGATGACAGACCGCGCTTCTTTCACGTTGGCAAAAATATAAACATTCGCGCCTGTATCGAGAGGGGCATGCGCCGCATCTTCGCGGAATGAATCGGGAACAGGCGGCATTGTCTGGCAGGAGAGAAAGACACAAAGAACAGAAAGCGGTAAAAAAATCAGGCTTTTTTTATTTTTACTTGCCATGTTTCTTCTCCTGCCTCGATTGAAATTTGTCCGTCCGCTTTTGCCCATTCTGTTTTGACAGCTAACGTTTCTTCCGCGGCGGTTTTATTAAAGCGATCCCATGCTTCTTTTAAAGAGTCACTGCCGTGTACGCAAAGTTCGATTCGGTCTGTTACGGACAAACCAGTTTCCTTTCTGGTATTTTGGATACCGCGGATTAAATCGCGGATATCGCCTTCCATGCTAAGTTCGCGCGTTATTTCTGTGTCGAGTCCGACTGTTAACGTGCCTTCGTTTAAAACGCGCAGGTTCGCTTTTTCGTTTCTGCGGATATCGAGCTTTTCGGCTGTTATTTCAACGGTTCGATTACTGCCGCTTTCGCATGGAAACTCTATTGAGAGCGATGCGCCTTCCATTACGCTTTGGATTTCGGTGTGGCTCAACGTTTCGATTTTTGCGGCGGCAGCTTTCATGTCTTTGCCGAGCTCTTTGCCAAGGACGCGGAAATTTGCTTTTACTTCGTATTCTACAAGAGCTTCTTCGTTATCAGAAAAGATTATCTCTTTAATATTCAGCTCTTCACGTATTATGTCCGCCATGCCGATCAGCGCTTTTTTTTCATCTTCGTTGCGCGTAACGAGCTCGGCTTTACGAAGGGGCTGGCGCATTTTGATATTGTACTGCGAACGTAAAGACCTCCCTATTGAAACTGCGGACATGACGGAAGCCATGCGGAATTCGAGCGGTTTGTCTCTTCGTTTTTCATTTACCATGGGGAAATCAACAAGGTGTACAGATTCTTTTTCATTTTCAAGCTTAATATTTTGCCAGATTGCGTCTGTTAAAAAAGGCATAAAAGGCGCGGCAATTGTTATTAATGTTTTAAGCGCTTCATAAAGAGTGCCGTATGCTTCGATTTTATCGCCGTCATTTTCTGAACGCCAGAATCTTCGCCGGGAACGGCGGATATACCAGTTGTTTAAAAGGTCGATAAAGCGCAGAATTGGATCAACTGCCCGGCTTAGATCGTATGCGTCTAACGCGCCGCCGACTTTTTCTACGAGAGTTTGCGTTTCTGAAAGTATCCATTGATCCAGCGGATTCACAGGTTTTTCCGGTGCGCCGGCCGCGGTAATTTTGTCGATATTTGCGTATGTGACAAAGAAACTGTAGGCATTCCACAGCGGAATGATTATGCTTTTCATTATTTCGCGCACGCCTTCGTCGCTGTAACGGAGGTCGTCCGCTTTTACTACAGCGGAATGCACCAAAAACAGGCGAAGCGCATCCGCGCCGAATGAATTTATTACCTCGTTTGGATCTGTGTAGTTGCGAAGACTTTTGCTCATTTTTTTTCCGTCCGCCGCAAGCACTAAACCGTTGACTACGCAATTTTTAAAAGCAGGTTTTTTAAAAAGAGCCGCTGCAAGAACTGTCAGCGTATAAAACCATCCCCGCGTTTGATCGAGACCTTCGCTTATAAAATCTGACGGAAAATGATTTTCGAAAAATTCCTTGTTCTCGAACGGATAATGATTCTGCGCGTACGGCATTGCGCCGGATTCAAACCAGCAATCAAGAACTTCGGGAACTCGCTTCATTGTATTACCGCACGTACACGGAATTGTTATCTTATCGACAAAATGTTTGTGTAAATCTTCGGGGTATACGCCGGAAAGTTCTTTTAATTCTTCGCGGCTGCCGACGCAGATTGTTTTGCCGCATGAAATTTTATTTCCGTCGTCTTCACATCGCCAGATTGGAAGCGGGTTTCCCCAGTAGCGGCTGCGGCTGATTGCCCAGTCGCGCGCGCCTTCGAGCCATTTGCCGAAACGTCCTTCTTTGATATGTTCAGGTACCCAATAAATCTGACTGTTTGCATCCAACATGTCCTGTTTAATTTTTTCTACTCTGACAAACCATGAACCTACCGCGCGGTAAATTAACGGACTTGCGCATCGCCAGCAATGGGGATACGCGTGAAGGAGCTGATCGCGTTTTACAAGTTTGCCTTCTTCTTTTAATTTTTCAATAATTGCTTTGTCTGCGTCTTTTACAAAGAGCCCGGCAAAATCTGACACTTCACTTGTGAATTTACATTCGGCATCTACAGGGCAGATAACAGGGATGCCTGTCCCCTTGAGTACGCGCGCATCGTCTTCGCCGAAACCGGGCGCGGTATGAACGATACCTGTGCCGTCTTCTGTTGTGACAAAATCGCCGAGGAAAGTGCGAAAAGCGTTAGGCGCATCTTTAAAATACGGAAAAAGCGGTTCGTAATGGATACCTTCGAGTTCTGCGCCTTTTTTACGCCAGATAATTTTGTATTCGGAAGGGTCTTTGTAATACGAGGGAAGTCTTGCCTCTGCGAGAATGTAATGCTGCGGATTTGAGCCTGAGGTCTTTGGAGTATCTTCGATTAATACGTAATCGATATCAGCGCCCATAGTCAGCGCGAGATTAGAAGGCAGCGTCCATGGAGTTGTCGTCCAAGCAAGGAGGTATGTGTTATCAACAATTTCTCTGTTAGTAATCCCTACTCCAGGCTCCCTGCTCCATACTTTAAATTTTACGGTTATTGCAGGATCGTGAACGTCTTTGTAGCCGCCCAAATTTAATTCATGATTGGAAAGCACTGTTGCGCAGCGCGGACAGTACGGGAGAATGTAGTGACCCTCATAAAGCAGTTCCTTGTCCCAGAGGGTTTTCATAACCCACCAGATCGATTCCATGTAGCCGCTTTCCATTGTTTTGTAGTCGTGGTCAAAGTCAACCCATCGTCCAAGGCGGGTGATAGTTTGGCGCCACTCTTTCACGTAACGCAGAACAGATGCGCGGCAGGCTTCGTTAAAATTGGCGATACCGTAATTTTCAATGTCGGTTTTTGATTTAAGACCAAGTTCTTTCTCGATGAGGTTTTCGACGGGAAGCCCGTGGCAATCCCAGCCGAAACGCCGATCGACTTTTTTTCCTTTCATGGATTGATAACGCGGAATAATGTCTTTTATGGTGCTTGGGACAAAGTGCCCAAAGTGCGGAAGCCCGGTTGCAAAAGGAGGACCGTCGTAAAAAACGAATTCCTGTCCTGTCTTGCGCTGTTCAAGGGATTTTTCGAAAATATGGTTTTGTTCCCAGAAATTGAGGACTTCTTCTTCAAGCTTGGGGAAATTTACTTTTGCTTCTATTTGTTTGTAGGGTTTGTACATTTAACGCTCCTTTGCAAAGTATACAAAAAAGCGTGGTTTTTTTCTATATGCGGGAGAAAACCATGGAATAAAAGGGACCGCGAATTGACACGGATTAACACAAAAAATGAAGAATATTGACAATTGTCCGATAATCGTCCATTATTAATTAAGAGGTAAATATGCAATTTTTAACTGTTCGTGAACTGAGCAAGTCTCCCGCAGAGGCGCTTACAAGGCTTAATATCGATAAAAAAGCTGTCCTTACAAATAACGGTAAGCCTCAAGCTATAATATTTAAAATTGACACCGAAAATTTTGAAAAGACATTATCAATGCTTCAAAAACTGGAATTCATGCAAAACCTTACAGATATGCGTCTTATTTCCATGAAGACCGGTAATTCAAACATGAATATTGACGAAATTAATGCAGAAATTAAAGCTGTAAGGAAAAAACGAAAGGTAAAAGTAAAGAATGCTTAGAGTTGTTCTTGATACAAATATTCTTGTTTCTGCACTTTTAACATCCGGCCCTCCCGCCTTTATTGTTGATTTAATAGCGGACGGAAAAATAATCCCTTTTTACAGCATTCTTATTATGGAAGAATACTACGAAGTGCTTTCCAGAAAAAAATTTAATTTTAATTCCATGCAGATTAATCGTTTGATAGACGATATAACGAGAGTTGGAATTGCCGTTGAAGGGAAACCTTCAGCCAATAATAAAAAGGTTGACAAAGACGATAAAATTTTTTATGACGCTGCAAAAGAAGCTAATGCATTTCTAATAACAGGAAATATAAAACATTTTCCCAAGGAAGATTTTATTGTTACGCCAAATCAGTTTTGCTCTTTTTACCGTTAACCCATCAATATTCTTACGGCTTCTACTGCCGTTTTTATTGCCGCTTCTGTGTCATGGCAATGGGGATTGCTCATGCCTGATTTTTCGCGTTCCTGGTTCCAAACAACATTCAATACGCAGCCTGCGCGCGCGCCCAAGATTTGGCTAACAATGTAAAGCGCAGCGCTTTCCATTTCCGAGGCGAGGCAGCCTGCTTTTTTCCACGCTTCCCATTTATCGTTAAGTTCAAAACTTGCTGGCATGCGATCGGGGCTGTGCTGACCATAAAATGAATCTTTGCACTGCACTATTCCCGCGTGCCAGTTTAGATTCAATTTTTTTGCAGCTTGTACAAGCGCGTTTGTTATATCAAGGTTTGCAACGGCGGGAAATTCAATCGGCACATATTCGCGGGTTGTGCCTTCCTGACGAATTGCGCCTGTCGCGATTACAATGTCGCCGCCTGTTACAGGGAGAGCCATGCCGCCGCATGTGCCGACTCTTATAAAATTGCGAACGCCCGTTTTAAAAAGTTCTTCGACGGCGATGGCTGTTGAAGGTCCGCCCATTCCTGTAGAAATTACCATAACTGTTTTTGTGCCGCCGCTTCCTTTTAATTCGCCAAGCCATGTTGTGTATTCGCGGTTTTGGCAGAAAAAACGCGGATTATCAAGGTGAGATGCTATTTTTTCCACTCTGTCTGGATCCCCCGGGAGAATTGCGTATAACGCGCCGTGACTGTCGTCAAAACCGATGTGATATTGTTTTTCCATAATTATTCTCCTTATTACTGTTTATGCGGCTTTATTTTTACCGGCGCCTGACATATACAATCCCAATTCCTGATATGTTACTTCGTTTGGTTTAACGTCCGCGACAATTTTTCCTTCAAACATTACAAGGATTCTGTCGCTTACGTCCATTACTTCATCAAGTTCAAGTGAGACAAGAAGCACCCCCTTGCCTTTGTCGCGCTCTGCAACAAGCTGTTTGTGAATATATTCGATAGCGCCGACATCAAGACCTCTTGTCGGCTGAACAGCGACAAGCAGGCGCGAATCGCGGTTAATTTCGCGCGCGATAATCGCCTTCTGCTGATTGCCTCCAGACATGTTACGCGCAATGGTACGCGCGCCTGACGCGCTTCTAATGTCAAAACTTTCGATTAAATCATCCGCGTACCTGTAAATTTCGTTAAATTTTAAAAAACCGTATCTTTGAAATTGCCGCATATGATATTTTTGAAGCGCCAGATTAAAAGCAAGGTTATAATCCAAAACAAGACCGTGTTTGTGCCTGTCTTCCGGAATGTGCGAAAAGCCTCTTTTTCGAATATCGTTATGTGTAATTTCTTTCCCATCAAGAAAAACATGACCTGCATCCTGATTCAGCATTCCTGCAAGAGCAAGAACCAGTTCCTGCTGACCGTTTCCGTCGATTCCTGCGATGCAGACAATTTCGCCTGTGCGGACTTCAAAACTTGCGTTATCTACAAGCGCTTTTCCGTGACCTGCTCCTGCCTGATTTTTTCTGTTAACGGTTAAATTTTCAACTTTTAAAATTGTATCCCCGGCTTCCATATCTTTTTTTTCTACGGTAAAATTAATCTTTCGCCCTACCATCATTTCGGATAAATCTTCCTTTGATACAGAAGCGACATCCACAGTACCGATACATTTTCCTTTTCGCAGAACCGTGCATCTGTCCGCGATTGCTTTAATTTCGTAAAGTTTGTGCGTAATAAAAATAATCGATTTGCCTTCCGCGACAAGATTTTTCATTATGTTCATTAGTTCTTCGATTTCCTGAGGAGTAAGAACTGCGGTCGGCTCGTCAAAAATCAATATTTCGTTTTCACGGTAAAGCATTTTTAAAATTTCAACGCGCTGCTGCATGCCGACAGTAATGTCAGAAACGAGAGCGTCAGGATCAATTTCAAGTTTATAGTGCCTGGAAAGCTCCATTACCTGCTTTCGCGCGCTGTCAAGTTTTAACATTCCGTGTTTAACAGTCTCCGCGCCAAGAATAATATTTTCCAAAACCGTAAAATTGTGAACAAGTTTAAAATGCTGATGAACCATTCCGATTCCAAGTCTCTTTGCGTCATTAGGACCGTTAATACGGACAGGTTCGCCGTTTTTTTTAATTGTGCCTTTTTCGGCATGATAAAATCCGAAAAGAATGCTCATTAAAGTTGATTTTCCGGCTCCATTTTCACCTAACAAAGCGTGGATCTCGCCTTTTTTTAAATTAAGCGTAACATTATCATTTGCGGTAATACCGGGAAAAACTTTCGTAATCCCTGCCATTTCAATAATATAATCCATAAGCCGCTTTTAATTTTTCACGTTTTTTTCAGGATTTGGAATTATCATATTTCAGAATATTAAAAAAAACTCTTAATGTCAATATGTATATTTTTTTCTCCGGCCGCTTGACACTTTTTTATTTTTAATATAGAGTAAAAATATATTGGGGTGCTGGTAAAATCGGCTGAGATTAAGCGCAAACGGTGTTTGCAATGCTTGGAACCCTGTTCAACCATAACATTATGGAAGATTGTTGGTTGGGCGCACCTGATCCGGATAATACCGGCGGAGGGAATCGTAAGTTGGCA
>Ga0209755_10006039_pt1 | contig 13549 bp, 9 predicted proteins | sample TergutCo191P1_FD_187301 | JGI IMG/M metagenome (GOLD analysis project Ga0209755, IMG submission 187301) | Cornitermes sp. P1 segment gut microbial communities from Petit-Saut dam, French Guiana - Co191P1 (SPAdes) (version 2) | ecosystem: Host-associated > Arthropoda: Insects > Digestive system >... | reverse complement strand
GGGGGGGGGCAGCAGGGCGCTTTCAGGCGCGCGGGTTTTTATGCAGCCAGCGCCTTTCAAACGAAGATTTGCGTTTTCATGCGGCTTTCGTGTGCAATTGCTTCCCTGCCGTTTCATATCGCGGGCAGTATGCCATGCGTTTGCAAGTTTTGTCAAGCGCCTTTGCAGGGGCAGCGTTTGCTTCTATGCGCAGGGGCGGGGCCGGCTTGAATCGGTTTCGTATTGCTGGCGAATTTGATTTGTTTGCAAGCACTAAAGTGGTCGTTGACGGATACTGCGCCTTTGGGCAGGTCCTAAACCAGTTTGCCGCCGAGTGCGGCCGCGGCGCCTTACACGGGCTCGGCGCCCAGCGTTTTTCTCAGCAGCGCAAGGAAGTCGCGGCGGCTCATTTCCGCGCCGCCGAGGCTGCGCAGGTGCTCCGTGGGGACTTGGCAGTCGATGAACGCCGCGCCATTGGCGAAAAGCAGCTCGGCGAAGGTCAGGAAGGCGGCCTTTGACGCGTTGGGCCTTTTCGCGAACATGGACTCGCCGCAAAAAACCGCGCCGCGCAGCCCGCCTTCCCCCCCGCGCTGCCTGCCCTGATCCCCATCGCCTCGCGGCCCGCCTTCCCTGCGCAGCCCGCCTTCTCCGCCGCCGCCTTTCTCCCCGCGCTGCCCGCCTTGATCCTCATCGCCTCGCAGGCCGCCTCCCCCGCGCCGGCGGCCGGGGAGGAGGATGCCGTAGCAGCCGCCGGCGAGGCGGCCGCCGATGTAGGCTTCGGCGGAATGGGCCCAGCCCAGCTCGTGAAGGCGGGTGTAGGCCTCCATGATTTCGCCGTCGATCCAGGTGCCGTCCTGGCCGGGGCGCTCGGCTTCGGCGCAGCCGCGGATTACGGCGCGGAAGTCGCGGTTGAAGGCGATTTCGTATTCGCCGCCGGCGAGGGTTTTGCGCATGGAGCGCGAGACGCGCAGGCTCTCAGGGAATATGACCATGCGCGGATCGGGGGACTGCCATATCAGGGGGTCATCGGGGCCGTACCAGGGGAAAATGCCCTGCTCGTAGGCGGAAAGGAGCATGCCGGGCGAGAGGTTCCCGCAGAGCGCCACGATGTCGCCGGAGCTCTCGCCGGGATCGGGGAATAGGAAGCGCCGGCTCTCGCCGAGGTAGGGGAAGGACGGGTCCTGCCTGGAGCAGGGGACGGCGCTGCCCATGCAAGCGCTCCCTACAGCGGCGCCGCCTGGAGGCGCTCGCCCGGCAGGCGCTCGCCCGAAGGGCGCTCGCCTGAAGGGCGCTCGCTCGCGGGGCGCTCGCCCTGCTGGAGGGCGCGCCTCGGGCTTCCGTCGGCGCCGGAGCCGGGCAGCGCCGACTCGGTCGAGGCCGACTCGGACGGCTCGGCTATGTCCACGCTGTAGGCACCGTCGCGCCAGTCCGCCGTTGCGCTGCCGCCGGAGGAAAGCCGCCCGAAAAGCACCTCGTCCACGAAGAAGCCCTTGATTTTCTCCTCGATGACCCGCCCGGCGTTGCGCGCGCCGAATTCCTTGCTGTAGCCCTCCTCGGCCAGCCTTTCCACGCAGGCGTCGGTCACGGCGAGGCTGACTTTCTTCCCGGCGAGCTGCGCCGCGAAAAGATCCAGCTCCTTGCGCACGATGGACGCCATGATCTCCCGGGAAAGGTGGCCGAAGCGCACCAGCGCGTCGAGCCTGTTGCGGAACTCAGGCGTGAAGATTTTCTCGACCGCGCTGTCCACGGCGCTGTCGCCCTGAACGCGCTCGCCAAAGCCGATCAGCTCGCGGCCGATGTCGCGCGCGCCGGCGTTGCTGGTCATGATGAGGATGGCGTTGCGGAAGTCGGCCTTGCGCCCCTGGTTGTCGGTGAGGGTGGCGTAGTCCATTATCTGCAGGAGGATGTTGTAGATGTCCGAGTGGGCCTTCTCGATTTCGTCCAGCAGGACGACGGCGTGGGGCTGCTTGCGCACGGCCTCGGTGAGCTGGCCGCCGTCCTCGTAGCCGACGTAGCCGGGCGAGGAGCCTATCAGGCGCGAGACGGTGTACTTTTCCTGGTACTCGCTCATGTCGAAGCGGATCATGGCGATGCCGAGGGTTTCGGCGAGCTGGCGCGCAAGCTCGGTCTTGCCGACGCCGGTGGGGCCGGCGAAAAGGAAGTTCGCGACCGGCCTGCCCTCGGAGCGGAAGCCGGCGCGGGACTGCTTGACGGCCTTGGCCACCGCGGCGACGGCGGCGTCCTGCCCGAAGACCTTCCCGCGCAGCCTTTCCTCCAGCGCCCGCAGCCTGTCCTTCTCGTTCTCGCCGACGGAGCGCTCGGGTATGCGGGCGATCTTCGACACGACCGCCTCGATGAGCGGAAGGCCGATCTCTATGGCCTCCACCACCTTTCCGGACTCCGAGGACGAGGTCACGCTGCCCGGCTTCTCGCCGCCGACGGCCGCCGCGCCCGCCGCCAGGGCGCCGCCCGCCAGGGCGCCGCCCGAAGCCCCCGCCGCGCCCGCACCGATTGCGCCAAGGCCGGCGGCGCCGATTCCCGCGGCGCCCGCTCCGGCGGCCGGCTCCCCGGCCTGCGCGCCAATGCCCGCGGCTTCCAGCGCCCGCTCGACCTCGCCTTTTTCCATGCCCATGGATCTGGCGATTTCCTCCGCCGTCCAGCCCGCGCGGCTCCGGCGGATGATTTTCTGCTCCGGCGAATGCTCGCCCGCAGCGGCAGGCCCGGCCGGGGAAGCGCCGCCGCCCTCGCCGGGCTCGGCGGCGCCAAGCTCGAGGATCGCCTCGACCTCGGCGCCCGTCATGCCCATTGAGCCGGCTATCTGCGCGGCGGTCCAGCCGGATCTCCTCAGGCGCATCGCGCTGTCGCGCCTTTTCCCCCGCGCCGCAGCCTCTGCGGCGGCCTGCGCCTCTGCGCCGGCCGAGCCCTCGGGAGCTCCTGAGCCGTCGATGCCGGAGGCGGATATGCGGGCGAAGGCGCCGGCCTCGTCGATCACGTCGATGGCCTTGTCCGGGAGGCGGCGCTCGGTTATGAACTGCGCGGAAAGGCGCACGGCGGCCTCGATGGCGCCGGCGCTGTAGCGCACCTGGTGGAACTCCTCGTACTTTGCCTTGAGGCCGTTCAGGATGGCCACGGCGTCGGCCTCGGATGGCTCGCCTATGTCGATTTTCTGGAAGCGCCGGGAAAGCGCCCTGTCCTTGTCGAAAAACCTGCCGTACTCCTCGTGGGTGGTTGAGCCGATGCAGCGCAGGCGGCCGGAGGACAGCGCCGGCTTCAGGAGGTTCGACGCGTCCATGGCGCCGCCGGATGCGGCCCCGGCGCCGACCAGCGTGTGGATTTCGTCGATGAAGAGGATGGCCTTCTCCTTTTTGAGAACCTCGTCGACGACGCGCTTGACGCGCTCCTCGAAGTCGCCGCGGTACTTCGTGCCGGCGACCAGCGCCCCCATGTCCAGCGCGAATATGCTGAAGCCGCGGAGCGCCGGCGGGACCCTGCCCGCGACTATGCGCTGCGCAAGGCCCTCGGTGACGGCGGTCTTGCCCACGCCGGAGTCGCCGACGTGGACCGGGTTGTTCTTGAGCCGGCGGCAAAGCACCTGCACCGTGCGGTCAAGCTCGCTTTCCCTGCCGATGAACGGCTCCAGCCTGCCTTCCCGCGCCTGCGCCGTGAGGTCGGAGGCGAAGCGCTCCAGCGAGCTTTTCTTGCCCTTTTTCTGCCCGGGCGCCTCCTCCCCGGGGGCGCCGGCGGGGCGGGCGCCGTGGGAAAGCGCGCCCAGAAGCGCAAGCCGCTTTATCCCGGCCTTGCGCAGGCAGTAGCCGGCGTGGTTGCGCTCCTCGTCGAACAGGGACACCAGGATGTCGGCGACGTCGATGGAGTCCTTCTGGGCGCTGCGGCTCTGTAGCGCCGAGCGCTCGATGACGCTTTGGAAGCCGACGGTCTGGATTGGCTCGGTCTTCGGCTGGAGCGAGAGGATGCGCTCGGCGAAATAGGCCTCCATCTCCGCCCTGACCGCGCCCGGGTCGGCGCCGCAGGCGGCGAAAACCCCCTGCACTTCCTCGAAGGCCAGCGCCGCGTAAAGGATGTGCTCCGGGGTGAGGTACTCGTGGTTGCGGGCCCTCGCCTCGTTGTACGCCGCGTTGATTATCGCCTGCACGTTGCCGGAAATCCTCATGGCTTTCCCCCCTAATCAGACTGGCTCCAAGACGCAGCGCAGCGGGAATTCGCTCTCCCGCGCCGCCGCGTGAACCTGCTCGGCCTTTGTGGCCCCTATGTCCCACGGGTAGCGCCCGACTATGCCCTTGCCCTTTTTGTGCACGTCCAGCATGATCCTGCCGGCCTCCTCCGCCTTTTTGTGGAAGACGGCCATCAGCACCTCCACCACGAAGTCCATGGTGGTGAAGTCGTCGTTGAGCAGGATCACGAGGCACTCCTCGGGCGGCTTGAGCCGCGACGCGTGCCTTTCCTCGGTTCTGGCCAAAAGTTTGCTGTCCATGGGCGCTTGATACAGGGTACAGCATAGCGGGCCGCCGCGCAAGCCGCCCGCGGGCGCTTTCCGTCCGGCGCCGCCGTCACTTCTTCCTTATCATCCCGCGCTCGACGGCGACGCGGATGAGGTCGGCCAGGTTCTCGGTGCCCATCTTGGCGTGCACCTTGCCTATCACCATCTTCACGGTGTTGACCGAGAGCCCGCGCACGGCGGCTATCTCGGCGCGCGAGAGCCCCTGGGACAGGTCGCCCAGCACCTGGGCCTCGCGCGGGGACAGAACGGCGTCGGCGGACATCTCGTTGTCCATGCGGTAGACGCTGATGACGTGCGCCTGGCGCTTTGCGTAGGAGGCGGCGCGGCGGTTGGCGTGCTGAAGCCAGTGCGCGGGGATGCTGCAGGCTGGCTCCTTAAGCGCCCACGAGGTCAGGGTGCGCATGTCCTTGCCAAGCTCGGCGAAGGGCATCGTCACCTCGTTCGGCGCCGCGGCGGCGTGCGCCTCCTCCAGCGCCGCCAGCGCCGCGGGCTTCTCGCCCATCCTGTAGCGCGCGCAGGCCTCCATAGCCAGAAGCTCGATCCGCCCCAGCAGAAACGACTCGCGCTCGCGCATCTCGCCGATGTACGAAAGGAGCGGCGGGTAGTTTCCGGTGGCGTAGCAGTGCCAGGCCTTGGCCTGGTTTGCGAAGTTCTCGATGAAGCCGGCGTGGTCGTAGGCGGAAAAGCCCTTGCGCAGCCACAGCGGCACCTTTTCCGGCAGGCCAAGGGTGCAGCAGTACCACGCCAGGGATATGTCGTGGCTGGCGAAGCGGTCGGTGTACTCGGCCTCGCCCAGAAGCGCCTTTATCTCGCCAAGCGCCTGCTCGATTTTCGCGTGGCTGCCCAGGGCGGCGCCGATGCGCATCGCGTAGAACAGCGCCAGGTGCGCGATGCCGAACTGGCCGTTCCTGCGCGCCAGCCCCAGCGCCCTCGTGGCGCAAAGCTCGGCGCCGCGCATGTCGCCGCGGAAGAATTTCAGCTCGCCCCGCGCAAGCTCGCACTCAGCCTCCCTTGAGTTGTTCGAGCAGCCGGCCAGCAGCGCCGCCATCCGCCCGAAGGCGTCGACGTACTCGTCAAGCGATCCGGCGGCGGCCGAGCCGGAGCGGTTGACCCAGGCGCCGGGGCTGAGGATGGGGAAGCGGCCGGGATCCATGGGCCCCGAGGGGCAGCAGTTGCTCAGGCAGTCGCGGTACTTCTCGATGTACCTGTCGAAGTCGTAGCGCCCGTCCGTCGTGCACATAAGGCTGCGCAGGAAGGCCCAGCTGTTGTAGAGCCGGCTGAGCGTGCGGCACTTCGCGGGGCTGCCGGCCGGCAGCCCAAGAAGCCTGGTCTCGTAGCGCACGGCAAGCTCGGATGCCTTTTCCCAAAGGCCCTGGCACATGTAGGCGCGCATGTGCAGCGCCGCAAGGAATTCCACGGTGTCGAAGGCCTCGCCCGGCGCCCGGTCGAGAATCGCGGCCACGTAGCGCGCTATGTCCCTGGGGATCTGAACCGGCAGCGCGTAGGCGATCGCCACGATCGCCGCGTAGTCGCCGATTTTCTCGTGGTAGGAAAGCGCGTCGATGCGGAAGCCGTGCCTGTCGCACCAGGCCGCGGCGACGGCGTATGTCTCGCGCCTGGCCTGTTCCGGGAGAAGGCCCTGCTTCCCCGCCAGGAATTCCAGGAACAGCGGCTGGATGAGGTAGGCGCCGGCGTAGTCGTCCCTTCGCACGTAGGCGTGCTGGCGCTCCAGCTCGTCCAGCAGCGCCGCGTCCGAGCCGGCCAGCCGCTCGACCAGGTCCGCGGAGAGGTGGCCGATGAGCGAGAGGCGCAGCAGGAGCATGCGCAGCGGCTCGGAGGTGCCGGCCCAGGCCTCGGCCTCCATGAGCCTGAAAATGTTGGCGCGCATCGCGCTGCCGAGGTAGCCGGTGTAGCCCGGAGCCTTGCCGTAGGAGCGCGCTATCAGGTTTATCGCGAAGGCCCACCCCTCGGTGTCGCGCATCACCTCCCTGACGCCCTCCGGCGCGGCATGCATGCCAAGCCCCTCGAAGTAGGCGCCCAGCTCGTCCTCGGAGAAGCGCAGGTCGTCCTCGCTGACGATCGACACGCGCCCGGCGGACACCATGTCCGCGATGTTGATGTTGGGCGCCGAGCGCGAGATCAGCACCATGGACGTGCCGACCGGCAGGTTGCGCACGGCGCGCTCGCAGAAGCGCACGAGCGGCAGGCCCTCGACGAAGTGGAAGTCGTCGACGACGATGAGGCGGCGCTTGGCCGAGACGAGGGTGTCAAGGAGCGAGAAGTAGCGGTTGATTTTGTCGACGCTGTCCGGGAAGCCCAGGCTCTCAAGGGCCCTGGCGAAGCGCTCGTTGAGCCGCGCCACCGCGTGGGTGTAGTTTTCCCAGAAGCGCTGCCCGACCCTGTCCTGCTCGGAAAGCTGCACCCACACGGCCGGGATTCCGGACTTGAGCGCGAAGTCCCGCACGGCGCTGGTCTTGCCGTATCCCGACCCAGCGCAGACGACAACCAGCGGGCACTTGGCCGCCTGCGAGAAAAGCCCGTGAAGCCTGGGCCGCTCGAAGTGAAACGCGCCCGCCGGATGCGCCGCCTGCGCCGCGCATCCGCGGGCGCCGCCCCCATGGGCGCCGCCTCCATGCGCGGCGCAGCTCGGCTCGCCCCGCTGCAAGGGCGCCGCGGCGGCTTCCGGCGGCGCTCCGCAGGCCGCGCATGGCTGCGCAGGCTGCTCAAGCTGCACTGGCTGCGCCGAAAGCAAGGCAGCGCCGACTGCGCCGCCCAGGGCGCCTCCATGGGCGCCGCCGCCGCCCGCCTGGCCGCCCTGCGCCGAGCCGCGCCCGGCGCCCCCGCCCGCCCCGCGGGAAAAGGCCCCCGAGGCCCTGTTCCTCCTCAGCGTTTCCATCCCCCTTGCCTCCTTGCCCGAAATTTCGCGCGGCCCGCGCGGGGCTCCCCGGGAAAAAGCCCCCGGCCAAAAGCCGTTTGGGGCAAAGCCCCTGGGCTGAAAGCCCGCCATGCCGCAAGCCCGCGGGTCGAAAGCCCTACGGGTCGCAAGCCCGCGGGCCAAAGGCCGTTCGGGCCAAAAGCCCCCGGGCTGAAAGCCCGCCATGCAGTAAGCCCGCGGATCAAAGCCCTACGGGTCGCAAGCCCGCGGGTCAAAGGCCGTTCGGGCCAAAAGCCTCTGGGCTGAAAGCCCGCCATGCCGCAAGCCCGCGGGCGCCCCGAAGCCGGCCCCTGCTGCGGATTCCAAGTTTACCGCCAGGGCGCGGCTTTTTCAACAAACGCCGCCGCCAACCCCTCGGCCCGAGCGTCAGGCGCCAAAAGGATGGCGCACTAAAATATACTGCCGGCAGCGCCGCAAAGGCAATGGCTTTCCCGCCGACGGCTAAGGCCCTTTGCCTGCCGGCATGGGCAAAGCGGCGCTTCGGGGCTTTGCATTGGAAGGCGGCGGCGGGCGCTTCCGCCATATAAACTGCGAGGCCAGCCGAATGATCGCTTCGCGGGCTTTCTGCCGCTCCGCGCCGTCCGGCTCGAACAGCGCCGCGGGGTTGATCTGCAGCGCGTTGCAGCGGCTCAAAATGGTGTTTAAATTAGGCGTTCTCCTTCAGCGGCGGGAGAATAGCCAGCCTCGCTGGCCTCGGTGAAGCTCAGCCTTCTGGGGAAATTCCCCATCGCGCACACGCAACAGGTTATAACTTCATCGAGCGATATTTTCGCAATAGCTGCACATGCTCAATAACTATCTTGCGATCATTTTCGTTTAAAAGATTGAAATTTTGCACTAGTTTAACAGAATCACGGTTTATGTGAGCATCTGAAAATGCAGAATCCTCGCCAGTCGCCAGATATTCTACCGAAACACCCAGAGCTTTCGCTATTTTCACTGCGATATCCAGAGTAGGGGTATGCTCTCTTACGTTAAGGTAGTTATCCAGCGTGTGCCGGCTTATGCCTGTTTTTCCGGCAAGCTCCTTTACAAGCATACCCTTATATGCCAGCTCGGATTTCAGGTTCTCCTTAAATCCCATGGAAAAATAATACAGCCAAACAGCATGTTGGATGCTTGACATTATTCAGAATTGAATATATATAATGCTATAATGAATGATGGAACAGCGATTTCCCCAGTGCCTTTTGCTGACGCTGCGTAAATGAATGCATTGTGATTTCATTCGCAGCCAACTTGGCAGCCAAGAGGAAATTGAATGCGGAAGGCGGGGAAGTTCCAGTTTGAATTATACCCGCACGGCTATGTCATTTTGATTTGCGCATTCATTATTTTGTTTCGTAAGCAAATCCTCGTATGGGGGTTTAAATAAAGACGGCGGGAAAGACCGCAAAGGAGGCTTTTCATGAAGAAAAGCAAATTTTTGATAGTGGGCTTGGTTTGCCTGCTGCTGTCGAGTGGACTGATTCTGACGGGGTGTGGGTCATGCGATTGCACGGCTACCAGCGGACCTGGAGGGAGCTGGTCAACTGACACTTGCGGCAGACGTGGGTGCGATATGGACAATTGGGGTGGGATGGGTTCACCGCCGCGATGCAATTGTTAAGGTATTGATAAGGGCACCGCAACGCCCATGTTGCGGTGCTTCGCAACGGGAGTCTGAAAAATGCCAGAAGAGGTGCATCGCATTTAGCGTCTTGATGGCGCAAAGAAACCTATTCCAGAGATTCCAGCCAGAGCTTCCCAGATCGAGGCGCGATCCTTGGGGAGACGCAACGATGACAAAATGCAAACACAGGGTGATGTCATTTGCGAACAGGTCAGGGTTATCCATTTGTTGGTCCGAAAGTGCAAGGTAGCGGAATGTCTTCCAGAAGACCTGCTAAAACAAGTTTTGGAAGCCGTATCGGCCTTGGAAAATTAACGGCAAATAAAAGCGCCACTACTCGGCCAGATATCCCCGACAATCACCGCCCCCTTGAGCGCAGCCGGAAAAAAGGAAGCCAGAAAACACCTCGACAAGCGCCAGAACGCCGCCCGCTCCAGCGCGCCGCGCCGCCCCCGCGCCGCCCAGCCCGCGGCGGGCTTTTGCAACCGGCGCAAATCCGGTACAATGGGGCAGCCTTCCAAAACAAGCGCTCGCGCCGCGGCGGGAAGGAAAAAAGCGGCTTTGGGCAGAGGAGTTTTCGATGAAGCTGATATTTCTGGGGCCCCCGGGAGCGGGCAAAGGCACTTTGGCCGTGAGGGTTGTGGATCTTCTTGGCGTTCCGCAGATTAGCACCGGCGCCATTTTCCGCGCGGCGGTTGCCGCCGGCTCGCCGCTGGGCCTTAAGGCGAAGGAAATCATGGACGCGGGGGGGCTTGTTGACGACGAGACCACGATAGGGCTGGTCAAGGAGCGCCTTGCGCAGGATGACGCGCAAAAGGGCTACATCCTGGACGGCTTTCCCCGCACCATCCCCCAGGCCCAGGCGCTCGCGGGGTTTTCCTCGGTGGAGAAGGTGGTCAACTTTGACCTGCCGGACTCGGCCGTGCTGGAGCGCCTCGGCGGCCGGCGCGTTTGCAGGGGGTGCGGCTACAACTTCCACGCCGTTTTCGACAGGCCCAAGTCCGAGGGCGTCTGCGACCACTGCGGCGGCGAGGTGTACGTTCGCGACGACGATCTGCCGGAGGCGATTCAGAAGCGCCTTGAGGTGTACCGGGCGCAGACGGCGCCGCTCATCGACTTCTACCGCGCGCAGGGCGTTCTGCTTAACATAGCCGCAAAGGGAAAGGTCGACGAGGTGGTCGCGGAATTCCGGCGCGTTCTGGGCGTGTAGGAAAGGCGCAGCCGGCCGGCGCCGCCTGGCTCCGGCTCGCCGGCGGGCTGCTTTGCGCCGAAAAGCGCCGGGGTTTTGGCTTTGGCCCTAGGCCCAGGCCCTGAGCCTCGGCGCTTGGGCGGCGGCGCTAGTCAAGCGGGTGAATGCCCAGGATTCCGGGTATGCCGCGGATGCCTTTCAGGACGGCCTTCAGGTCGGCGGCGTCCGCGAGCTGCATTGTGAACATTCCGCCGAGCCTGTTCTCGGCGGTTTCCTCGACGCGGCCCTCGATTAGGTGCCCCTGCCATTTGCGGATCGCGCCTTCGATTTCCGAAAACAGGTTTGCCGACTGCTTTGCCTCGATCCTGAAGCGCCTGACCAGCGCCGATCCGGGGCTTTCCCACTCGGCCTCGATTTGCCGCTCGCGGAATTCCGGGTTGGCGGCGGCGCTGGCGCAGTTCCTGCGGTGTATGATGATGCCCCTGCCCCGGGAGACGTAGCCGACTATCGGGTCGCCGGTGACGGGGCCGCAGCATCGCGCAAATCGTATTAGCATGTTTTTCTCGTCGCCGATGCGCACGCGCATTGCCGCAGCCGGCGGCCTCGGCACGGTCTGCGCCCCGCGCGCGTCTCCCTCCGCTTTTTGCGCCGCTCTTTGCGCCTCGCCCGGAGCAGCTCCCTGCGCGGCTCCCCCCGCTGCAAGCGCGGCTGCATGCGCCGCTGCAAGCGCAGCTCCCTGAGCGGCCGCGGCGCCGGCGGCCTCTCCCGCCTGCCTTTTTTTTTCGGCGTGGCGCTGCTCGGCCATGAAGGACTCGTCGTTTTTCTCAAGCCACGCGCGTATCTTGGAGCGCGCCTTTGCGGACTTCGCCGCCTGCAGCCAGTTGAGGCTGGGGTGCGCCGAGGGGCTGGTGAGTATCTCGACGACCTGCGCGTTTTTGAGCGGCGAGCTGAGCGGGATGATGGCGCCCGCACTCCTGGCGCCGTCTGCCGCGGCGGCGCCAAACTCGCGGGCCTTTGCGCCGACGCAGCGGTCGCCGATCGCGGTGTGCACCTGGTAGGCGAAGTCGATTGGCGTTGCGCCGGCCGGCAGCCTTATCGCCCTTCCCATCGGCGTCAGCGCGTAGACCCATTTGCCAAACATCTCGCGCTTTATGCCCTCCAGCCACGCCCCCGAATCCGCCGGCGCCTCCTTCCCGCCGCCCTGCTCAAGCCCGCTTTGCGCTGCGCCGCTCTGCGCCGCGCCGTTTTGCGCCGCGCCGTTTTGCGCCGCGCCGCCCTGCTTCCAGCGCTTGAGGCTGTTTGCCATGCGTATTTCGCTGCCCTGCGCGTCCGGGGCCGCGCCTTTGGATGCGCCGCTGGCGGCGCCAAAGGCTGCGCTTTTTGCGGCGCCTTTTTTGTACAGCCAGTGGCTGGCGACGCCGTGCTCGGCGACGTCGTGCATTTCCCTTGTGCGGATCTGTATTTCCAAAACCCGCCCCTCGCCGCCGGCCTCGCTCTCTGCGCCCGGGCCCTCCCCGCCCGCCGCGGCCGTTACGGCGGTGTGCAGGCTTTGGTAGCCGTTTGGCTTGGGGCGCGCGATGTAGTCCTTGAACGAGCCGGCCAGGGGCGGCCACAGGCGGTGGGCGATTCCCAGAAGCGCGTAGCAGCTTTCGGCGCTGTCGCAGATGATTCTCATGCCGGACAGGTCGCGGATTTCGCCGGCGCTCTTGCCGCGCTTCCGCATCTTCATGTACACCGAGTAAAAGTGCTTTGCGCGGCTTTGCGCCTCGATTTCCAGCCCGGCCTTTTTTGCCTCGCGCTCGATGGCCTCTCGCGCGATCTCCAGGAAGCGGCTGCGCTCCTCCCGCTTCTGCGCGACGATGCCCTTTATCTGCCGGTGCGTTTCGCGGCTGAGGAACTTCAGCGAGAGGTCTTCCATCTCGTCCTTGATTCGGGAAATGCCAAGCCGGCCGGCCAGCGGCGCGTAAATGTCCAGGCACTCGCGCGCCGCCCTTTTGCGCTCCGCGTCGGCCGCCGCCGCCTCGCCATGCTCCAATTGCGCGGCGCCTTGCCATGAAGGCGCGCCTTCCGCCGGCGCCGCTTCTTGATGCGCCGCCTCGCCGCGCGGGCCCGCCGCGTCAAGCGCGCGCATGCGGTGGAGCTTTTCAGCCAGCTTGATGAGCAGCGCCCGGATGTCGCCTGTCAGCGCGAAGATCACGCTCCTTATGTTTTCCGCCTAGCGCGCCGTTTTTGCGTCGGTTTTGAGCGCGCCGATTAGCCTGGCCCCGCGCGCAAGCGCTGGCGCCTGCCCGAACAGCGCCGAGGCGGATCCCGGCGCGGGCGCCGCCAAAGGCGCGGGCGCAGCCTGGCCGAAAAGCGCTTCCGGCAGGGGCCGATCCTGAAAGCCCTCTAGGATCAGCGCCGCGATGATCGTGTCAGCGTCCATCCCAAGGCCCAGCAGCAGCGCCGCCGCGCCGCACTCCCATGCCGCTGGCCCGCCCTGCGCCGCGGGCTTGCCCGCCGCCGGCGGCTTTCCCGGCGCCGACGGCTTGCCCGGCGCGGCTTCTGGCTCCGCCGGCGCTGCGCCATGCGGCGCCGCTTCCCTCGCGGCGAAGGCCTGCGCAGCTTCCAGGGCCTTGAGAATTCGCCCGCCCTCGCCGGCGGCGCCTTCAAGCGAGGAGATTTTTTCGATAAAGTCCGCGAGCCCTGTCAACAGCTACATAATAGGCCCTTGGCGCCGGTTTGAAAAGCCTCGGCAGGCTAAGGCGCAGGCGCCGCCGGCTTTGAGCGCCGCTAAGCGATTCAGCGCCGGCCGCCGTCGCGCTCGCCGCAAAAAACAGGCGGCCTGTTCCAGTGCTCCAAAAGCCTGCCAAACGCCCAGCCGACCTGGCCTTCATGCGATCTCACGCGCGCCCAAGAGGAAGCAATGCCGTTTATCGTTTCCTCCGGCCCTTCTTCAAGCAATTCCACGTAAAAGCCGCTTGCGACCGTCGCAATGACCGGCGCCGACGCGCCGGGGGCGTCGCGGATATCCAAATCCTCAAAGGGCCGGTAAAAATGGCCGGGAATAAAGCGCATTCCGGACGGCTCGATGTGGTCGATAAAAGTTGTCTGGCCGGCGGCGCCGCGGGAGAACCTGTGAAAATAAACCCTTGCCACAGAGCCTCGCGCCGGCGCCTGTATGTTGGGATTGCACAGTATTGCCAGATGCAGAAACTGCGTCGTGTCATTGACAAATATACGCATCTCGGGCCTTCCGCGGGATTCTATTTCCAGGACATGCGCATACGCCGCAAAATAATGGCGCGGGCCAATGCCGAAGCTCCTTAAGGGAATATT
>Ga0209755_10006038_pt1 | contig 13552 bp, 9 predicted proteins | sample TergutCo191P1_FD_187301 | JGI IMG/M metagenome (GOLD analysis project Ga0209755, IMG submission 187301) | Cornitermes sp. P1 segment gut microbial communities from Petit-Saut dam, French Guiana - Co191P1 (SPAdes) (version 2) | ecosystem: Host-associated > Arthropoda: Insects > Digestive system >... | reverse complement strand
CCCATTTTCTGCATTGGTTTCCCTGCATGATAGAAGGGCATGAAACTTATGTGCCGGAGTCGTTGATCTGCGATGGCAAACTGCTCCGCGACTATAACCCCACGGAGTTAGTCGCGGAGGTCGGAGATATTTTGGAAGTGCTGGAAATCGTCAACGCATGGTTGATTGCCGTGAACGAGATAGGCATAATTGGCTGGATTCCTGCGGAATCGGTGGTAAGTGTAACGTAGTAGGCGATTGCAAAATCCGGTGACAGAAACTAGCTATACCCTCTTTGCTAGAGAAGGTCTATGGCTAAGCTTATGAGATGTCCAAAACAGAAGAGAAATAGAGGTGAGCAGATGGTTAAGCAACCGCCAAGAAGCATGGTTTTCCGGAACTTAATAGTGCTTTTACTCCTTTTGCTTCCATTACTCGTTCTTACCGGTTGCGGGCGTTTTGATCCGGCGGAAGCTTTCAGTGATGACAGGATTCGTATGGAACCCCTTTCATTCAGACGCTTTAGCCCTGACGAGATAGTTCAGCAAATCACAAACTACGAGACATATGTAAACCTGAATGAGCAGTGGATTATTGACAGCGCGGACGATATTGACGAGTTCGGATTTGAAATTATTCCTGACAGAGAACTTTTGGTTGGTCGCGACATAGCACCGGGGAGATACTTTGTCGTTGGCACGAGGTCTGATGCCCCCGGCAGCGCTTCGCCTATTTTTCAATTTGAGAGAAACGGCGTAAACGATTTTATTAGTGTAACCGGGCATACGTCAATTGCACACAGATATATTCTACTGTTTGACGGCGATGTTATTTCAGAGCAAGATGATGACGTCATTATCGCCGATGCATCTAGCCGCCCTCCGCTTGCCGCACACGGATATGTGTATCCCGAAGCGGCTTATTCAGTTCCCAACGAGATACTGCCCGGCGAATATTTCGCTATACAAGTCAGCCAATTTAGTGCGTTTGTTGAAACCGCCGGTGGCAGATTTGTAATAAATCGGTTTGGGTATGTGCGTGTGCCGCCGGGTGATGGTTTTGTCCAATTGCTTAATTGCGTACTGATTCCGATTGAGTCCATGCCTCAGATACAACCTGTGATAAATGATGGTATGGAGCATTATGGGCAGGGGATGTACAAGATCGGCGCCGATATACCACTTGGAACATATACGATTCAAACGGATTTGTTTCTTCCGGGTACTGGCGGTATACAAGAATATAATATAAACGCAACGAAGGGCTTGATTTGGATTGGGTACATTTATTACGACAGCGAGCTAAACGAGGTCTACCGAATACGGTTTACCAGTTATCGGGGCAGGCTCGTAATGGAGACTACACCTTCGCAAGGCGAACGCGAGTACGAATTTCTATCTCAAATGCCAAGTTTTGCTTTTGAGCATGAGGGCGGGTTTATTCGATTAATCAAAACGCGGTTGGTTTTGTAGAGGCATGCAGACGGGAGATAGCAAAGCATTGCTAAATTCAGTTGACTTTAGCAAACATTTGTCGTATCACCGAGTGCGATTGCTAATTAATGCTTAAATTAGCAGTCATCAAGCGTTAGCCGTGTGGGAATCGAAGATAATTTGCTGAAAAAATTTATAAGGGGTGCCGGATGAAGAAGACTATTTTACTTATATCACTTGTGTTACTGCTTGCCGTTTCCGCCTCTGCCGTGACCGGATGCCGTGCAGCAGATAACGAGGCATATGATCAAGACCAATATATCGATCAGTCGCCATCACCAGTTTCTGAGCAGGAGCAAAATACCCCGCAAGCCCGGGCGCCTGGTTCTGCCCGGGAATCGGATAATCATCAGTCATCACCACCTGATTCCGAGCAGAGCGAACAAGACGAACAAGACGAACTGAGCGAGCAGAGTGAGCAAAGTCAGCAAAGTCAGCCGGAGCAGAATGTTGACTTCATAACCATAAGAGGCGTCGAGTACAGCACATCGTTAACCGAGCTTGTGTTGTTTGATATGGGCTTGCAAGATGATGAAATCATCCCATTGCAATATATGACAAACTTGACAGTGTTAAACCTGTCGAGTGATTTCATAGGGCAAATTGACGTCGAAGAAGCGCCTAATCAACTCACAGACCTTTCACCTATTGCAGGTTTAGTAAACCTAGAGGTATTGGCTCTTGCCGGAAATCAGATCAGTGATCTTTCGCCGTTAGCGGAGCTGATAAACTTGCAGGTTCTTGAGCTTTTCGCAAATCAAATATATGACATCTCGCCGCTTGCTAATCTCACGAATTTGTTGATTTTAGAACTTCACGGAAACAAGATTAGGGATATATCTCCTATTGCCGGTCTTGAAAATTTGACCAGACTGTTTCTTAACGGCAACCTTATCACCGAAATTCCTGAGCTTGACGGGCTTGGTCGTTTGGATGTGTTTGGATTGAGTAATAATCATATCACAGATATCACTAATTTGTCCGGACTTTCAAGTCTTACGATTCTATACTTAAGTGACAACCGGATTGAAGACCTCTCCCCGCTCAGCAATGGCTTTGACATTCTGACAAGTCTTCATCTTGAAAACAACCTGATTCGTGATATTTCGCCTCTGTCCGGCTTGACGGGCTTACGCTGGCTTATTCTTGCCGATAACCGGATTACGGATATCTCACCGCTGGCGCATAGTTTGGATTTTTATTCTCTGAATTTAGAAAACAACCCAATAACCGACTGGTCGCCGGTTGCGCATATTGACAATGTATGGGGCAGACCGAGCTAGGGCAGTTTTCTAATATAAGACATCACGCGAAGCTGGGTGTGAACGCTAGGCACTCTATTGACTAGTTAAATTCATTTCGCCGCTTGGTCGCAATATTTTATTGATTTTTCGCATTCAAACTTATTGTAAATTTAACGCATGTATGGTATCATTACACCGATTTAATTTTTGGGGTCTTGGGGATTTTTTTGTGAAGACTGTTTTGATCGTTGATGATTCAGCGTTTATGCGGCGTGTTGTTAGAGATATCATAATAAGGAACGGATATGATGTTGTCGGCGAAGCAGTAAGTGGGAAAACTGCTGTTGAAAAATACAGGGAACTAATACCTGACATCGTAATGATGGACGTTACGATGGAAGGTATGAGCGGACTTGAAGCATTGGAAGCGATTTTGAAAATCAACTGCAGTGCTAATGTAGTTATGGTCAGCTCCATAAGTCAAGAAGTTGTTGTGCGTGAAGCGATTATGCATGGGGCTAAAGGCTTCGTAGTCAAACCCTTTGATGAAAAACAAATCATAGATGCATTAGTTAAACTATTTAAATAAAGACGCCTCAGAGGAGGCTGTATTATTGGTCAGGGGTGATTACACTGGCGCGGAATAAGCAGGCTGTTCGACTAAATAAAGTGTTACCCAGACTGGAAGCGTCCGCGCAGCGCGGATTAACCCGACAGCAAGCCAAGGAGCGGCTTGAAAATGGTTATGGCAACACTAAACCGGAGTCGGCAGACAAGACAGTAGGTCAGATATTTAAAGATAATATCTTCACATATCTGAACTTAGTTTTGACTATTTTAGCGCTTTGCATAATTTTTGTCGGTTCGTTCAGAAGTCTTGTATTCATGCCTGTTGTGATTATAAACACAATAATAGGAATAATTCAGGAACTGCGCTCAAAAAGAGCATTATCAAAACTTTCTTTTTTATCCGCACCGCACGCCACCGTGGTTCGTGATGGAGAGCAAATAACGGTGAGTACTGACGAAACAGTGCTTGACGACGTCGCCATATTTTCCGCCGGGCAGCAAATCTTCGCTGATGCTATTGTACTTAGCGGGGAATGCAATGTAAACGAAGCATTGGTAACAGGTGAGGCAGATGAAATAACAAAAGCGCCCGGAGACATATTGCTGTCCGGAAGCTTCATCGTTTCCGGAAGTTGCGCCGCGCGGCTGGATAAGGTCGGGCGAGATTCTTTTGTTGCACAGCTCACAATGGAAGCAAAGAAAACCCGCAGCAAGCTCGCAATAGGGATGGTATCTGCGCTAAAAAGACTGGTTCAGGTAATTGGCATAATAATAATACCGGTTGGTATCGCAATGTTTATTCAGCAATTTCGGCAGCCGGACATCACAGCCGCCGGAGCAACTGTCGCAACTGTGGGGGCACTTGTTGGAATGATACCCGATGGACTCTATTTGCTTGTCTCGATGGCGCTTACAGTCAGTGTGCTTAGACTTGCTCGAAGAAGGACACTAGTACAAGAGCGAAACTGTGTAGAGACATTGGCGCGAGTCGATGTTTTCTGTGCGGATAAAACCGGTACGATTACCGAAACGCGCATGGAAGTAAAAGGTGTGGTGACTCTGTGCGGTGATAGGTATAGCAGCGAGGATATCAGTATGATAATGGCTGACTATGCGGGAAATATAGCAGCCGACAATGAAACAATGATTGCAATTGCTGACTACTTTGATGAGCCGGCGCAAAGACAGGCGAAGATGAACATGCCATTTTCGTCCTCAACAAAATACAGTGCGGTATCCTTTTTTCGTGATGAATCGTATTTGCTCGGTGCACCGGAACGCATTATGCAGACAGACTACGGAGCGATTAAAAAGCAAGTCGATAAACACTCGGCAATGGGTTATCGCGTACTATTGCTTGCACTTTATGACGAAGATATCACGAAAGTAATTAACAGCAATAATGTGATGCCGTTGGGGCTGATTCTTTTATCAAACCGGGTGAGACCGGAGGCGCCGGAGACATTTCGCTTTTTTGAAAAACAGGGAGTGAAAATTATAGTTATTTCCGGAGACAACCCGGTGACAGTTTCACAGATATCACGAGAGGCGGGCATTGAGGGCGCAGAGCGGTTTGTCGATGCATCTGAACTAAAGACGGAAAGGCAGATAAAGCGTGCCGTTGGGGAGTATGTAGTGTTCGGCAGGGTTACGCCGGATCAAAAACGAAAGCTCGTCAGAGCATTAAAAGCTGCCGGACATACTGTGGCGATGACCGGAGACGGAGTTAACGATGTTCTGGCGCTTAAAGATGCAAATGTCAGCATTGCAATGGCTTCCGGCAGCGAGGTGGCAAGTCAGGTTTCAGATATAGTTTTGCTCGACTCGGATTTTTCGGCGATGCCTGCCGTCGTTATGGAAGGGCGCAGGGTGATAAATAATATCGAGCGCTCGGCGGCTCTATTTCTGACCAGAAATATGTTCTCGTTCTTGTTTGCTGTTATTATGACAATAGGTTTTGCAGTTCCGTACCCACTTGCACCGGAGCAGTCCACATTGTTTAATGTTATACTAATAGGAATCCCATCATTTGTATTGGCAATGGAACCTAACAAGAACATTGTCAAAGGAAAATTTATAGTAAATGTATTGAGAAACGCATTGCCTGCGGGACTGACAGATTTTGCAGGCTTGGTTGCAATATCGCTTGTCGGAATGGCGCGTGGAATATCGATGGATGAGCTTTCTACAATGTCGCTGATCCTCATCGCTTTTGTGGGATTTCAAATGCTATATAAACTTAGCAGACCGTTAAACGCATTGCGGATTGCACTCATAGTGACAATGTTGGTAGGATTTACAATCGGTTCAATACTTCTTAATTCAGTGGGTGTAATAGAATCGCTAAGCTCCGGGAGTATATGGGCGCTCATAATAATCTGCATTGCAACTGTCCCGATATTTGTAGGTCTGTCAATACTAATGAGAGGGAAAACGAACCGGGCAAGTAAAAGAATCTGATGAACTGATTTGATTTTTTCTTGCGCAGCAACTATAATAAATAGCATACAACTGCTGCACAATGTTTACTGAAAGAAGGTAAAAATGAAGACGAACCTCGAACGGTCAAAATGGTTCCCGGTATTTTTGTTGGCGCTGATATTGCTGCTTGTTTACAACATGCTCGGCAACTTTACCAGAGTAACTGAAGAAGTTGCAAGATTTTTTGGAATCGTCTCACCCTTGCTTTATGGGGTATTGTTCTCTTACTTCCTATATTTGCCTCATCAAGGAGTTGAGAAGCTTTTTGGCAAAGTCAAAGTTGCTTTTATTGCCAAAAGGGCAAGGCTTTTTGCGACATTTGTGGTTTTTTTACTGTTGGTATTAGTTATTGTGCTGGTTATAAGCTTTGTCCTGCCAATAATAGTTACGAGCATAATAGAACTTGCAAACAGCATTCCGGGCTATGTAAAGTTTATTACAGATTATATTTTAACCATATCAGAAGACGATTTTTGGGGAACGCTTGGAATTGTTGACATAGTATCAACCAACGCCGGCAGCGTAGCAGGACGGATTTTTAGCGCGGCAAATATTGAGCAAGTGGCTATGGGGATTATCGACTTTGCAAGTGAACTCCTAAATCTCGTGCTGGGCATGGTTATTTCATTGTATATATTGTTGGAACGAGAGCGGATAGTGGATTTTCTCAGAGGGATGAGCAAGGCAGTATTTAAAAACGAAAAAAGGCGGCATAGAGTAAACAGATATGTACACCAAATAAACAAAGTCTTATTTACATTTATTGCAAGCAAAGGTCTTGACAGCATAATTAACTTTGTTGTTGTAACCACCATTTTACTTATTTTTGATGTGCCATATGCGCTCTTGCTTGGGATAATGGCAGGTGTGTTTAATTTTATACCGTACTTGGGTTCTCTGATAGCTGTTATATCAATTACGCTCATAACGCTGATAACAGGAGGCTTCGACAAGGCGCTTATGGTAATTATACCGCTGTTTATCTTCCAGCAACTAGACGGCAACTTTATCGAGCCAAGAATCATGAAATCCTCACTAAAAATCAGCCCGATTCTGGTAATTGTAGCGGTTGTTGCAGGCGGAGCATATTTTGGTGTTTTCGGTATGTTCCTTGCCGTTCCGATAGCGGTTATCATTAAACAAATCTTGATCGAATACATTAACTCTGCCGAGGAAGCTGAGACTCTAAATGATGATGCGGATGATATGATGACCGAGTAAAAACCGGTGTTGGTTTTTCTGTGCGCTTTATGAACAACAAACTTGTGGAGGAAAATTCTATGCTATATAACCCGTTTGACCCGCTGTTTCTCGCTTTAGTGCTTCCCGCAATGATTTTTGCAATGTGGGCACAGTACAGAGTTACAAGCAGCTTTAAAAAATACTCGCAACAATTTACGGATAAAAAGATTACAGGTGCGCAAGCTGCACAGGAAGTATTGCGGTATGCCGGAGTTACCGGGGTGTCCGTTGAGAGGGTTCCCGGCAGTCTTACCGACCACTTTGACCCGAGGACAAATGTAATACGATTGTCGGAGTCTGTTTTTGACTCGACTTCTGTCGCTGCGGTCGGTGTTGCTGCTCATGAGGCAGGTCATGCGATTCAATACGCCAACAAATATGTTCCTATGAAGATTCGTGCGGGAATTATTCCGGTGACGAGTATAGGTTCAAAGCTTGCTATACCACTGGTTTTGATTGGATTGATAATGGATATGACAGGGCTTGTCAATATTGGAATTCTGCTATTTGGCACGGTAGTTGTGTTCCAGCTTATTACTCTGCCTGTCGAATTTAATGCTTCCAGCCGTGCTATTAAGATTCTTGACAGCTCGGCAATGCTATCCAGAGAAGAGGTCCCGGCGTCAAAGAAGGTTCTATCCGCTGCCGCACTTACTTATGTTGGTGCTCTGGCGGTTTCATTGGCGCAGATGCTCCGGTTTATTGCGCTCTCGCGCAGGCGCAGATAAAGCCGAAGACATTTTCTCACAAATAAACTTCAACTGAATTTCAACAAATGTTTATAATTTGTTGAAATTCAGTTGAACTTTATAGTATAAAATGTGCGCGTGTCTTGAGATGGGGTTATTCCATCTTTCACTTTGGAGGACTGCGCCGATGATTCGTATACTGATAGTTGAAGACGATCCAAATCTCAGAAAGCTTATGACAGATGTACTGCAAGACGAGCGATATAATCCAATCCCGGTAAAAGACGCGCATGAAGCACTCGATGTGCTGGAAGAACAGCAGATTGAACTAATGATTACAGATGTTATGATGCCGGGGTTAGATGGATATGCCCTCACTCAGCAGCTTAGGGACGCGGGATACGATTTTCCGATACTTATGGTGACAGCGAAAGAGACAATAAGAGATAAGCGAAAGGGATTTATAGTCGGTACTGATGATTACATGGTAAAGCCGGTTGATGAGGAGGAGCTTGTTCTGCGGGTGAAGGCACTTTTGCGGCGTGCAAAAATAGCCAGCGAAAGAAAGATTATAATCGGACAAGCAACGCTTAATTACGACACATTTACGGTTAGCAGAGCGTCCGAGAGGGTCGCCTTGCCGCAAAAAGAATTCATGTTACTATACAAGCTTTTGAGCTATCCGAACATCATTTTTACACGCCTGCAATTATTAAAAGATATTTGGGGTGCAGACTCGGAATCTACCGACCATACGGTCAGTGTGCACGTAGGCAGACTGAGGGAAAAATTTGATAGTTGGCCGGAATTTTCCATTGAAACTGTACGCGGACTTGGATACAAGGCGGTAAAGAATGATGAGGGATAAAAATTCCAAAAGTTCAAATGCCACAGGCAAACTAGTCAAAGAAAAACTCTCGCTCTTGCTCATACTTGTTACTATGATTTTTGCTATTTTGCTATTTAGCAGTGCGATTGCGGGATTTGTTACATACTTTCTGGTAACGCGGAACATAATGCCGTTTCGGCAAGGTCACGTCATTGAGGTTGCCGCGGTTTATATGGTGCTGGTCAGTCTGCTTATTGGAACGATTTTGGCAAGATTTTTCGGTTCTCGTTTTCTGCGGCAAATTATTGAGCTTGCCGATGCTACTAAGGCTGTTGCAGCGGGGGATTTTAGTGTGCGGCTCGGTCGCGGAAGGGCAAAGGAAATTGATTTTATAAAAACAAGTTTCAACGACATGGTCAAGGAACTATCAAACATCGAGACTCTTCGCTCTGACTTTGTAAGCAATATATCACACGAGTTTAAAACTCCGATAGCATCGATACGGGGATTTGCCAGACGGCTGAAAAAAGATTCGCTCAGTGAGCAGCAACGAAATGAGTATCTGGACATAATTATTTCAGAAAGCGAGAGACTTACGCGCCTGTCATCAAACGTATTATTGCTGACGAGTTTGGAAAACACAGAGAAGGTATATGAAAAGTCCGAATATCTGCTCGATGAGCAATTGCGAAGGACAGTTTTAATACTCGAACCGCAATTGCAAAAAAAGAAACTGGAAGTGGATTTAGAGCTTGACTCGGTAACGATAACGGCGAACGAGGAAATGTTAAATGATTTGTGGATAAATCTAGTTGGCAATGCAATAAAGTTCAGCCCTGAAGAGGGCTCAATAAGGCTGAAGCTTTTTAAAAGAGATGAGCAAGCTATAGTAACCGTAGCAGACGAAGGCATAGGAATGGACGAGGCTACAATAAAGCGAATTTTTGATAAATTTTATCAAGGTGATAAATCAAGGTCTACAGATGGGAACGGGCTTGGGCTTACCCTTGTAAAAAGAATATTGGAACTTGAAGATGGAGAAATAAACGTAGAAAGCGAATTGGGCAAAGGCTCGGTTTTTACAGTAATAGTTCCAGTTAAATAACACAGTATGTATAGAGAACAATCATCTATATTCTCTTGAATGACCAAAGGGTAGTACATTTTTTTCCGGGTACAATGGTCTTCAGATGTTTCACGCTCACATTTTTCTCATATGCGTACGCACCACTAGGGGGTTTTAAGTATAATGAAAAAAACAGTCAACCATCGTATGAGCAAGCTTTCAATACCTGCATTGCTTTTGGCAGTATCACTCCTGTTTTCATTGACAGCATGTGGATTGTTCGGCAACGTCGCCGCTACGGAAACAGCGTCAAATGATACGGCGGAAAGACTCATAGCGGTCAACACAGCGCCTGTTCAGACCAGCGATATCAAAACCGAACTGTCATTTACCGGGCAGGTGAGAGCGCAGACGCAAATCGCCGTGATGAGCAGGCTGCAAGGAACTGTTGATGAAGTGATGGTAAACGTGGGCGATTTTGTAAATGAAGGCGATGTGCTGTTCACTATGGACCAAGCAGACCTGCAAACCAATATACGCGCACTGACGGCGCAACTGGCGACTGCGGAGGCAGGAGTCAATGCGGCGCGCACAGGAGTTGCGCTTGCCGGAGGAAGTGCGATTCAGGGGCAAATCCTGCAAGCGGAAGCAGCAATGCTACAGGCGCAAGCCGGGATGGAGCAGGCGGAGCTAGGCGTCCAACAGCGCACACTAGCTGTAAGGCAAGCGGAAGTGGCATATAATGATGCAAGTTCAAACCTCGAAAACATGAGAGTATTGCTTGAGTATGGGGATATTTCACAAGTGCAGTTTGACCAAGCGCAATCCGCTGCGACAAATGCTCGAATTATGCTTGAGCAAGCGCAGTCGGCATACGAAATGGCTCTTGTATCACTTGAGCAAGCAACGAACGGTGTGGAACAAGCGACTTCGAGCCACACAATCATATCGCAAAATGTCGGGGCGGAAAGTCAGCGTCGTGCACAGGACGGATTGGCGCAAGCCCAAGCGCAAAGGGATAGCCTTATTGTAAACCTTGAAGCGGCGCAGGAACGGCTAAATGACGCGACAATAACAGCTCCTATATCAGGAGTAATTAGCTCGCGGTCAGTCGAGCCAAGGGCGATGATGCTGCCGAATGCCGCGCCAATCACCATTGTAAGCATTGACACTGTTCTTGTGCATGTAAATGTAACCGAGACCATAGTTAACCGGATATCTAACGGGCAAAGCATAGCTGTGGCAATATCAGCCGCCTCCGGTACGCCGTTTGCGGGGGAAGTAGTTACCGTCAGCCCGGTTGCGGATCAGATGACACAGAGCTTCAGTGTGGAAATATCTATTGAAAACAGTGAGGGGCTGCTAAGACCCGGAATGTTTGCGGAAGCGTTTTTTGTTCGAGATGAAGCTGCCGATGTAATAGTGATACCGAGGAGTGCTGTTCTTCTCGAGGATGGCGTCAGTATAGTATACCTTGCAATAGACGGCTATGCTGTAAGGCATGAGGTTACAACAGGTATTGACAGCGGTATGCAGATTGAGATACTAAACGGTATTGAAGCCGGAGATAATTTAATAGTTACCGGGCAGACCTTTGTAAGGGACGGCTCTCCAATACATATTGTTGAAAGTGGGGGTGAGACAAATTGAGTCTGCCGGAAATCTCAATAAGACGCCCGGTTACCACTGTCATGCTCACTTTGATTGTTGTTATATTGGGTGTAATATCACTTACAAATCTAAGACAGGCGCTGATGCCGGAAATCAACTTGGGTATAGCTGTCGTTATAGCGACATATGACGGCGCGGGACCGGAAGAAGTCGAAAACCTTGTAACAAGACCTCTTGAATCTGCGCTTAGCACGGTGAGTAATCTGCAAAATATTACAACCACCTCTTCAAGCGGAGTCTCGGTAATCGTACTGGAGTTTGCGGAGGGTACGGACATGGACTTTGCCGCATTGCGAATGCGGGAGAATATTGATATGTTCAGGCGGCTGCTTCCCGATGGTGTTGACCCCCGCGTTATGCAGATAGACCCGAATATGATGACAGGATTCACTATCGGCGTAACGGGCGAGTTCGACATGGTAACACTCAAGGGACTGGTCGAGGATAATGTTGTTTTGCGCATGGAAAAGCTAGATGGCGTCGGCTCAGTCAGCTTAAGCGGCGGACTGGAAAGAGAAATCGTAATTGAGCTGATGCCGGATAGACTTGTAAGCTATGGCATTGCCGCGCAACAAATTGCGGGAGTGCTTGCGGCCGAAAATATTAACAGGCCCGGCGGTACGCTTTTGCAGGGCAGTACGGAGCTGCAAGTTCGCACGACAGGCGAGTTTACAAGTGTTGATGAAATTACTAACCTTCCTATTTCTACACCTCGCGGTGCGACAATTCGCCTTTCTGATATTGCCAATGTCACTGATGGCTTCAGGGATGTTACTTCATACTCTATAATCAATGGATTGCAAGGGATCACAGTTTCTATAACGAAGCAATCAACTGCGAATACCGTTGAAGTCTCCGATTTAGTAAATGCTGAACTTGAGTTGCTGAAAAATGAATTTCCGGAGCTTAACTTTATAGTTATCGAAGATAGCGCGGAGTTTATCAGATCATCAATTAGCAATGTATGGATGACCGTAATTCAAGCAACCGGGCTTGCGATAATAGTGCTGTTAATATTCCTCGGAAACTTCCGCTCACCGCTCATAATAGGCGTGTCGATACCGGTTGCGATTGTCGCGAGTATGGCGCTGATGTATTTTACCGACATGACGCTTAACATGGTGACGCTAAATGCTCTTGTTATAAGCGTGGGAATTCTCATAGACAATGCTATTGTTGTGCTGGAGAGCATTACCAGGTATGTGGATATGGGGGTTGAGCCTAAAGAAGCCGCAAGAAAGGGTGCGCGTGAAGTCAGTATGGCGATTACTGTTTCAACCCTTACCACAATTGCGGTCTTTGTGCCGGTGTTGTTTGTCGGTGGAATAGCCGGCGAGATGTTTGGTCAGTTGGGGATAATTATATCATTTACACTATTATCTTCACTTATTGTTTCGCTGACATTTGTGCCGATGGCATGCTCTAAATTTCTCAAACAAAAAGACCCCGATAAAAAATCAAAAAACCCTGTTCGCCGCACATGGGAGCGTTGGAATAACGGGTACGAACGCTTCAAAGGTTTTTACGGAAAAGTGCTAAAATGGTCGCTGAATCACAAGGCGGCGGTTGTTATAGTTTTTCTTATTTTCCTTGGATTAACCGGAACAGTTATCGGCTTTATGGGTATGGAGTTTATGTCTGAAATGGATCAGGGACAAGTCAGTATTTCAGTAAACACGCCGCGCGGAGGTCTGCTTGATGAAATATCTCAAGCAACCGAGGATGTTCTTGAGCGCATTGAGGGTATGGAAGAAATACAAGATGTTTCAGTTACTGTTGGCGGAGGTGGAATGTTTGGCATGTTATTCGGCTCGTCAGGCTCAAACAGTTCATCCATAAGCATTACATTGACAGATAGGCAGGAACGCGCGCCTATAGAAGAAGTAATGGAGGAAATGCGAGATAGGATAGGCTTGCTGCCGGGCGTTGAGTACACGGTAAACGCCGTAGGCGATATGATGGGAATGGGAGGCGGAAGCGGTAATTCTATCAGCTTTGATCTTTTTGGTGACAATGTTGAGTTGCTTGCGCAAACCGGAACGCAGGTCGTTGAGCTTATTTCTACATTGCCCCAGATAAGAAATGCGGCAAGCTCGCATCAAGAAGGATATCCAACGGCGCGTATAAGTGTCGATCGTCAAAGAGCCAATCACCACGGTCTGCAAGCCGCCCAAGTAGCTGGCACAGTCAACATGGCTATAAGCGGCATGACGGTTTCTCGATTTAAGGTTGATGGCGGTGAAGTAGACATAGTTATGCGCTTTGAGCAGGACAGACTTAACTACATT
>Ga0209755_10006037_pt1 | contig 13552 bp, 14 predicted proteins | sample TergutCo191P1_FD_187301 | JGI IMG/M metagenome (GOLD analysis project Ga0209755, IMG submission 187301) | Cornitermes sp. P1 segment gut microbial communities from Petit-Saut dam, French Guiana - Co191P1 (SPAdes) (version 2) | ecosystem: Host-associated > Arthropoda: Insects > Digestive system... | reverse complement strand
GAGAGTGTCTTTGCCGTCACCCCGGGCTTGACCCGGGGTCCCATCAAGTTCGCCGAATGACTATAAGGCTAAGAAGCAATCGGCTAAACTGATGGGACCCCGGGTCAAGCCCGGGGTGACGGTGCTTGGGAGCTCCCGACCAAATTAGACTGGCGTGAGCCAATCTCGTGTCCACAGCCTCTAAACAAATGCCAAAATTTACACAAACTTTACAAAATCTCCGTTTCATTTTGACAAACCTCTGGTATCATGGTTTTATTAACTTAAAAAACTATGATAAAAATTGGAGGAGAATTATTATGAAAAAAGGTTTCAAATGGTTTTTAGGAGCGGCTATGGCATTTGTGCTTGTTGGCTGTGGCGGAAATGGTGATACTGGTTCTGGCTCAGGCTCAGGTGCAGCAAACCCGACAACTCCAGTAGGGACAACTCCACCTGCGGTTGTAACCACGACGGTCCCAGAAGCAACAAGCAATTTTGGCGGACCGGTTAACGCTGTAACCCGCGAAGAAGGCAGCGGTACCCGTACTGCATTTGTTGAGATTGTGAATATTACCATTGAGGGCAATGACAATATTGACCTTGAAGCTATTGTAGCACCTGGTACAAGCGTTATGATGACTACTGTTGCTGGAAACCCACAGTCGATTGGCTACGCGTCCACCGGCGTTGCCCTTGCTGATGACAGAATCCGTGTTTTAAGCGTTGACGGCATAGCACCTACTGTTGAGAATATGCTAAATGGTACATACCCCATTTCGCGTCCGTTTCTTATTGCATATCCAGCTGAAGCTGGTCTTAACCAAATTGCTCAAGACTTTGTAGATTTTATCATGTCTGCACAAGGTCAAGCCGTGGTTTCTGGCAGAGGTTATGTGCCTGTTGATTCTGACGGACCTGAGTTTACTGTAACCCCCGGTCTTTCAGGCAGAATCGTTGTTAATGGCTCATCTTCTCTATACAGCCTCATGGGGCATCTAAGCGCGGCTTATCGTGAGCTTAATCCAGGCGTGGAAATTGACATTCATGGTGCGGGCACTGGCCACGGCATCTCTGCCGCTCGTGACGGCTTGGCTGACATTGCCCTGTCCAGCCGCGACTTGCGCCCTGCCGAGCTTGAGTTTTTGAATCCAATGACAATTGCAATTGACGGCATTGCTGTTATTGTTCACCCTGACAATGACATAGTAAGCCTTACAATTGACCAAATTAGAGAGATTTTCCTAGGCAATGTAAGCCAGTGGAGCGAAGTTAGGTGATTGAGGATTGAAAAAAGGAGTTAAATGGCTTATATTGGTAGTCTTGGCTGCCGCGCTTTCGGGTTGCGGCAGCTTTGATTATGATTCGATTACGGTTGCTACCTGCAACGCATTTGTTGAAATCGTGGACAAATTAGAAATATTTTCTTAGGGAGCGTAAATACATGGGACGAAGTTCGGTAAAAGAGGGCTTTGCAAAAATACTTTTTGGCATAGCAGCCTTTGCCGCCGTTGTGGCGGTGGGGTTGATATGCGTGTTTTTGTTTATGCAGGGATTTCCTGCAATGACTGACATTGGCATATGGGATTTTTTGACAGGCACCGACTGGCGGCCTATGTGGAACCCCCCTCGTTTTGGCATTTTGCCTATGATTGTGGGGTCTTTGTATGTAACGGCTGGGGCAATTTTGTTTGGCGTGCCCATTGGCATTTTTGCGGCAGTTTTTATGGCGCGGTTTTGTCCAAAGGGCTTGTACAGGGTGCTTAAACCGGCTATAAACCTTATGGCGGGCATCCCCTCTGTGGTGTTTGGCTATTTTGGCATGGTTGTATTGGTGCCTTTTGTCCGCGAAACCTTTGGCGGGACAGGCTCAAGCATCCTCACAGGCTCAATCCTTCTTGGCATGATGATTTTGCCCACAATTATCACCATTTCCGAGTCTGCCATGCGGGCTGTGCCAAACGAAATTTACGAAGGGGCAATTGCCCTTGGTGCAAGCCACGAGAGGGCGGTGTTCAAAACCATTTTGCCCGCCGCAAAATCAGGCGTTATGGCGGCTGTAATCCTTGGGATTGGACGAGCTATAGGCGAAACCATGGCGGTTAGGATGGTTATGGGCAACCAGCCAATACTGCGCGGACCTCATGAGTTTTTGTACGGCACACGCACATTAACATCCAATATTGTGCTGGAGATGGGATATGCCTACGGCGACCACCGGGGTGCTCTCATTGCCACTGCCGTTGTGCTGTTTGTGTTTATAATGGTCATAAATGTGCTGTTTAACCTGCTTCGTAAAAAGGATGGTGCAAAATAATGAAAAGTTTAATACTTAGAGGAATTACATACCTAGCTATCCTGCTTACGGTGGGGGTTTTGCTGTGGGTTGTGGGCTATATTCTCTTTAATGGCGTAGGCTACATTACCCCTGACTTATTTGCTGTGGAGCATACGGTTTACAATCAGTCTTTATTTCCTGCCTTAATGGGCACACTAATGATTGTGGGACTTGCCCTTATTGTGGCTGTGCCCCTTGGTGTGGGCTCGGCAATTTATCTTGTGGAATACGCCAAACGGGGCTCGCCATATGTAAAAATCGTCCGCACCATGACGGAAACTTTGGCAGGTATTCCCTCCATTGTGTATGGTCTGTTTGGGTTTATGTTTTTTGGCGTATTTTTGGGCTGGGGGCTGTCCCTTTTATCAGGCTCCTTGACAGTTACAATGATGATACTGCCCTTAATCATGCGGGCAACAGAAGAAGCCCTAAAATCCGTGCCCGACACCTACCGTGAAGGCTCATTTGGGCTGGGGGCAGGGCGGCTTCGCACAGTGGGGCGCATTGTGCTGCCTACTGCCATGCCTGGCATCCTAGGCGGGGTGATTCTTGCCATAGGGCGCATTGTTGGCGAAACGGCAGCCATCATTTTCACCCTTGGCAATGTGGCGCGTATGCCAAACTCGCTATTTGACACAGGGCGCACCCTCTCTGCCCACATGTATGCCCTTGCAAACGAGGGCGTGCACACGGGTCCTGCGCATGCCACAGCGGCGGTGCTCCTAATAGTAGTAATCTTAATAAATGCACTAGCCGCATTTATCTCAAAATTTGTAAAGGGGGGCTCATGATGAAATTTCAAATTCAAAATGTAAACCTTTGGTATAACGATTTTCAGGCTCTAACTGATATAAATATGGACATAGAAGCCAAGCGCATTACCGCCTTTATCGGTCCTTCGGGCTGTGGCAAGTCCACCCTAATCAAGTCACTTAACCGTATGAATGACCTGATTGAGGGCTGCCGCATAGAAGGCAAAATTTTACTGGACGGAAAGAGTATTCATGATAAAGAAATGGATGTGAACCATCTTAGAAAGCGGGTTGGGATGGTGTTTCAAAAGCCTAATCCATTTCCCATGAGCATTTATGATAATATTGCCTACGGACCGCGCACCCACGGCATCAAAAATAGGTCAGAGCTCGATGCCATTGTGGAAAAGTCCCTTAAAGACGCGGCAATTTGGGAAGAAACCAAGGACAGGCTGAAAAAACCCGCCCTAAGCTTATCAGGAGGGCAGCAGCAGCGTCTGTGCATTGCCCGCTCGCTGGCAGTGGCTCCTGAGGTGCTTTTGATGGACGAGCCCACCTCCGCCCTTGACCCCATCTCCACCGCAAAAATCGAAGAACTTGTAGGGCAGCTTAGAAAACAGTATACAGTTGTAATTGTTACACATAATATGCAGCAGGCGACACGTATATCTGATAACACAGGATTTTTTCTGATGGGTGAACTGATTGAATTTGGCAAGACAAATGACATTTTTTCGGTGCCAAGTGACAAGCGCACTGAGGACTATATAACAGGGAGGTTTGGTTGATGCGGAGTAAATTTGACAGGCAATTGGTTCAGCTAAATGACATGCTGCAGGATATGGGAGCGCATATCGAGCGCGCCATTGCAATGGTAAAACAAGCCCTTTTGGATTCAGATGTGGGCATTGCAAATAAGATAATTGAGCTTGAAGATGATATTGACCAAAAAGAGAAGGAAATTGAAGCCCTGTGCCTCAAACTTCTACTGCAGCAGCAGCCTGTGGCTAAGGACTTGCGCCTTGTTTCTGCTGCCCTTAAAATGATTACGGACATGGAGCGCATTGGCGACCAAGCCACGGATATTTCAGAAATTGTTGTGGAAGGGGCGATTATTCCTGACAGCATCAAAAAAGAGCAGTTTGCCCAAATGGCGGACGCTACAATTGAAATGGTATCAAAAAGCATTGCCGCCTTTGTTGAGCAGGATTTGCAAATTGCTAAATATGTAATAAAGCGCGATGATAAGGTTGATGATTTATTTGACGATATTAAAAAGAGCCTGATTGACCTAATCCATGCGGACTCAGAAAATGGCGAGCAGGCAATATCGCTTCTAATGATTGCAAAATATTTTGAGCGCATTGGCGACCACGCCGTAAACATTGCAAAATGGGCGCGTTTTTCCATAACAGGGAGGAAGAAAACTGGTGAATCAAAAAATAGTGCTAGTTGAAGATGATGACGATATAAGAGAAATCGCGCTTTATGCCCTGCATCAGGCGGGGTTTGAGGCACGGGGCTTTGAAAGCGGAGAGAGTTTGCTGGCAAGCCCTTTTTTGGCTGATTTGTATATTCTTGACATTATGCTGCCTGGAGAGAGCGGGCTTGAAATTCTCAAAAAAATCCGCGGGCAAAACGCCAATGTGCCTGTGATTATGCTCACTGCAAAAGGCAGTGAATATGACAAGGTAAAAGGGCTTGACCTTGGCGCAGATGATTATATCACAAAGCCTTTTGGGGTGATGGAGCTTATATCAAGGATTAAGGCACTCCTTCGCCGAAGCGGCACAGGGGCTAATGGCAACATGAACTACGAAAACATAAGCATTGACCATGCAAAAAGGCAAGTGACGGCAGATGGCGAGCCTGTCCACCTCACCTTTAAGGAATATGAACTTTTGCACTATCTAATGACCAATAAAGAAATTGCCCTAAGCCGTGATAAAATTATTGAAACTGTGTGGGATTATGACTTTGAAGGGGAAAGCCGCACGGTGGATATGCACATCAAATCCCTAAGGCAAAAGCTTGGGGCAGCCGGCACCCACATTAAGACCCTTCGCGGTGTTGGCTATAAATTGGGAGAGTGAATAGGGGACTGTCCCCGGGATTCAAGGAGAGTGAATAGGGGACTGTCCCATGTTCTTGGGGACTGTCCCCGGGATTCAAGGAGAGTGAATAGGGGACTGTCCCATGTTCTTGGGGACTGTCCCCGGGATTCAAGGAGAGTGAATAGGGGACTGTCCCATGTTCTTGGGGACTGTCCCCGGGATTCAAGGAGAGTGAATTTTTGGAAAAACGCGTTTATCCCAGATTTATAATGCTTATATTTTCATCGATGTTATTTTTAGTAGGCCTGTTTAGCCTGTTTTTTTTAGTGCTTGAGAGCGTGTGGATTGCTGCAATCATCACATTGCCGGTGGCTTTTGCTCTTTCGTTTTTGCTGTCTCGTTATATGCTTACGGGCATCATCCAGCCTGAAATTAACCGCCAGCTCACTATCCAACAAAAAGGTGAAAAACAGCGCAGAGAGTTTTCTGCCAATGTTTCCCATGAGCTTAAAACCCCGCTGACCACCATAACGGTGCTCTCGGACATGATGGCTGGCGGCATGGTGAAGCCTGAGGACACCGCCCCCTTTGCCGCCCGCATCCAAGCTCAAGCCGAGCGGCTTATTGGCATTATTGACGAAATAATTTACCTTTCAGAGTTTGACGAGGGCAAGGCAGAGCGCGACTTTATCGCCTTTGAACTTGAACCCTTGGTAAAATCTGTTATTGAAAGCCTTGAAGAAAAAGCCAAAGAAAAAAGTGTTGCCATAACACTTGAGGGCGAAGCTTCGATTACTGGAAACAGCCGCCTTATTGACGAGCTTTTGTTTAATTTGATTGACAATGCCATTAAATATAACGTAGAGGGCGGCACGGTGGCAGTCACCTTAGCCCTAGGCAAAGTGACCGTGAGAGACACAGGCATAGGCATTGCCCCAGAGCACCACAGCCGCATTTTTGAGCGGTTTTACCGGGTGGACAAATCCCGTGCGAAAAACACAGGCGGAACGGGCTTGGGGCTTGCAATAACCAAGCATATTGCCGAGCACCACGGCGGCAAGGTGACCATGACAAGCACCGCAGGCGAGGGGACAACCATGACTTTTGAGTTTTAGCTACAACCTACGCATCCTCTCGTCTTTATAGCCAACCTTCCCATCTATCGCATCTTTTAGCAACTGCTTCATATCCTCAAGTTCGCGGTTTAGATTGCCTCCAAGCATCAAATAATTAGAAGCATGATTTGAACGAAACACACTGCCCTCACTATCAAGGTTTGAGAGCATCAAAAGGGTTTCTGCGGCTATTTCCATTGGTGTAAGGCTCTCAAATGCCCCTTGGGCAAATCTTTCATAAAGGGGTGTATCCCTTTCAAGCATCAGCGACAAAAGCCCGATATAATGGGGCTTCATTTGGGACAGGGCTTTGGCTGTCTTGACAGCGTGCTCCTGCCAAAGTGCCTTGCCGCCAAGCCCTGATATTGCAGTTACCGACAATTTAATGCCAGCATCTTTTACCTTAACACCAGCTTCGACAATTTCTTGAGCGCAAGCTCCTTTATTCACACTCAAAAGCACCTCGTCACTGCCCGATTCCAAGCCCATATAAACCATATTTAGACCATTTTTGTGCAATAGTTTTAACTCATCACTAGACTTTTGTAAAATGCTCCGCGGTGAAGCATAACAGCTCACCCGCTCACATTCAGGGAAAATTTCGCCAATATGCTCAAGCAAAAGAAGCCAGTCCTGAGTTTTAAGGATTAGCGCGTCCCCATCAGCAATAAAAATCCGCCTAGCCGCGCCAGAGTGCTTGCGGGCAGCCGACAAATCATCCAGCACATCCTGAAACTCCCTGACACGAAAGGACTTTTCCTTATACATATCACAAAAATCACAATTATTATGGCTGCATCCTATCGTAGCTTGAACAATAAGGCTGTAAGCCTCGCTTGGCGGGCGAAATATCCTGCCTTCGTACTTCATGGGAACACATCCTCAAAAAACTCTTGACTTATCACCACGCAATAGGTTATAATAGTATGTTAAAGGGGGAATTTTATGACTGCTGCATCAAGAGTTAATATTAAAACCATAGCCCTAACAGGGCTTATGATTGGGCTTACGGCTATTATGTCCTTTACGCCGCTTGGCACCATTCCTTTGCCCATAGCATCTGTGACAATTGCTTTTTTGCCCGCCATAATCACTGTTATGACCATTGGATTTTTGCCGGGGCTTGTTGTTGCCTTGACGGCGGGGGTTTTTAGCTTTATTAGGGCAACCTTCGTGTTTACTTGGCTTTCGCCCATGCTGCTTAACCCGCTGGTGTCCATTATGCCTCGTGTGATGATTGCCGTTGTGGTATTTTTGGTGTTTACGGGGCTAAACAAACTCCTAAACAGCCTTAAAGCGCGAAAGGCTGTGGCTGTTGCAGTGGCTGCCGCCGCGGGCTCCGCCGCAAACACTGTGGGCGTTTTGGGCATGGCATGGCTTTTGTATGGGGCTGATTTTTATGCCGCCGCCGTAGAGCGCGGACACGAAAGTGCCTTTGCCTTTATCATGGTCATTATAACAACCAATGCAGGTATTGAAATCCTTGCAAATACTATAATTGCAACGGCGGTTGTGCTGGCTATTCACAAATTTTTGCTTAGTAAGAAATAGCATTTGAAATTTTTGTGACAATATATTCCAGCGGCATGGCTTCTTTAATAATTTCGTCATCCACTTTGTATTGAAGGGAGAGGTAATTTTCTCCCTCGGGGTTTGTGCGCGCTACAACGGTGTAGGGCGCGTCTTTTTTTGTGATATATTGGAGCTTTTTGTTCATTTTTACATCTTCAAACATAATGTCAACATTAAGCCTGGCCTCGCGAAGTGCTGCGGCGGCCTCGATAGCTTGTGGAATATTGCCCTTGGTTTCAGGCAGGACAATCACATCTGACGCAGACTTGTTTGTAGGATTTATCAGCCCTTCTTCTCGCAGCAAATAAAACAGGCGGGTAAGACCTATAGAAATGCCCACTCCAGGCAGTTTCTCTTTGGAATAATTTTCTGCAAGATTGTCATAACGCCCGCCGCCGCAAATAGAGCCGATTGGGGTGTCGTCAAGGGTGGTTTCATACACGGTGCCTGTGTAGTAATCAAGCCCGCGGGCAATGGACAGGTCAATGGCGAAATAGTCCGCATCCATGCCCATCTCGGTCATTATGTCAGTGACAGTTTTAAGCTCACTCACGCCTTCACAAAACAGCTCATTTTGGATGCCAAGAGCATTAAGGCCTGCCAAAACCTCAGCCACAGAGCCTTTAATGCCCACAAATGCCAAAAGCTTTGTGACTTGCTCGGTATTTAGCCCAATTTCTTCCAGAGCTTTCAAAAATTCTTCATGTGTTATTTTGTCGGCTTTGTCAACCACCCTCAGCACATCAGCAGCAATGCTCTCAGCTCCAAGCTCCCTATAAAAACCATTCAAAACCTTACGATTGTTCACCTTAACCGTAAATTTTCCAATATCCATTTTTTTGAAAATTTCATAAATTATGACAGGCAGTTCCGCATCATAGTGGATGTCAAGGCTTCCCCGCCCAATAACGTCAATATCACATTGATAAAACTCGCGATAACGTCCTTTTTGCGCCCGCTCCCCTCTATAAACCTTTCCAATGTGAAGCCTGCGAAAGGGGAAGGTAAGGCTAGAAAAATGCTCAGAAACATAACGGGCAAGGGGCACGGTCAGGTCAAAACGAAGGGCAAGCGCGTCAATTTTTTCAGAAGCAAGACCATTATATGTGTAATAAATCTGTTTGTTAATCTCTGCCCCTTCTTTGAATAGCACCTCAGCACGCTCAATTACGGGGGTGTCAAGGCTCACAAAGCCAAAGGACTTGTAAGTCCCTTCGATTAGGGATTTTATGCGTTCAAACTCCGCCTGCTCGTGTGGCAAAAGCTCCATTGTTCCTGACATTGGTTTGGTATTAATTGCCATATAAAGCTCCTCCCCTTCTGTTTGCATATGTGCAAAATTGATACTTTAGGTTGTTAAACTTTTTAATTTCAGACGCCTCCACAAGTACCCAGTCAGGAGAATCGTCAAGATTTGGGAAAAAGCGGTCGCAGGGGGCTGTGGAAAAGATTTTGGTGACATAGACATAGGTGCAATGCCTAAGCAAGTCCCCGTAAAGCTTGGCACCGCCTATTATAAAAACATCGTTGGTGTCGTAATCTTTAATGGCTTCAAAAAGTTCATCCAAATTTTTACAATGGACAGCACCTTGGACCTCAAAATCCTCCTGCCTGCTCAAAACAATGTTTGTGCGCTCTTTAAGGGGCGCGGAATTTGGCAGGGCATTTAAAGTGGAACGCCCCATCACAACTACTTTTCCACGGGTTTTGTCGCGGAAAAACCTCAGGTCGCCGGGGATGTAAAAGGGCTGGTCGCCTTCAAGTCCAATGCCCCAATTTTCATCAACATTTACAATAGCGTTCATATCATCGATACCTCCCAGTTATGATGGGGCGAAAGCCCTAGAAGATGGGCAATTGTGGCTGCCACATTGGCAAGTCCAAATTCTCCATCCTTAAAATTTATTTCAAGTTCATTAGTGTATGCAATAAATGGCACAAAGTTAAGGCTGTGGGCAGTTTTTGGCGAGCCGTCTGATGCTAGCATCTCCTCGGCGTTGCCATGGTCGCTGGTTACAAGAAGGGTTGCTCCCGCGCGGCTGGCAGCAGACATCACCCGTCCTAGGCACAAGTCCACCGCACTCACACCGATTTGGGCTGCGTGGAAGCTGCCTGTGTGCCCCACCATATCCCCATTTGGGAAATTTGCGCGGATAAAGCCGTATTTGCCTGAATTAATGGCATCCACCACCGCGTCGGTAATCTGGGCTGCTTTCATCCAGGGACGTTGTTCAAAAGGCACAATGTCCGAGGGAATTTCCGTCCAATCTTCCAGATTTTCACAAATTTTTTCTGTGCGGTTGCCATTCCAAAAATAGGTCATATGCCCAAATTTCTGGGTTTCTGAGCAGGCAAATTGTTTAATGCCGTGCTTAACAAGTTCCTCAGTTAAAGTGTTAACAATCTTAGGCGGCGGCACCAGGAATTTTTCAGGCAGCTTCAAATCGCCGTCATACTGGAGCATGCCTGCATAGTACACCTTTGGAACATGCCCGCGCTCAAAATGTTCAAAATGCCCTGTAGTTTCAAATGCTTGGGAAATTTGAATCGCCCTGTCCCCTCTAAAGTTAAAGAGCAAAACACTGTCACCATCAACAATTTTGCCCACAGGCTCGCCATCTTCCACAATTACAAATGGCGGAAGGTCTTGGTCAATAATGGTTGGGCTTGCGGCGTGAGCAGCTACAACCGCAGCTCTGGCGGACCACCAAGCCTCATCGCCTTTGCCGTGGACATGCACATTCCAGCCGCGCTCAACCTGCGCCCAGTTGGCACCGTACCTGTCCATGGTAATGACCTGCCGCCCGCCCCCTGAGGCAAATTTTGCATCAAAATTTTCGTCATTTAATTCTAGAAACAATTCCTCAAGCTCGTCAATATATTTAAGGGCTGATTGTGCAGCCACATCTCGCCCGTCTAAAAGGGCGTGAACACGCACAGACCGCACCCTGTCAGCCTTAGCCCGCCGAATCATGCTGACCAAATGCCAAGTGTTAGAATGCACATTCCCATCAGACAAAAGCCCTATAAAATGGAGCGTGCCGCCATTTTTCACATTTTGGGTAAGTCCTAACCATGTTTGTGACTCAAACATAGCACCAGTTTCAATGGACTGCCCCACAAGCTTAGCCCCCTGCGCGTACACCTGCCCAGAGCCAAGGGCATTGTGCCCAACCTCCGAATTGCCCATATCCCCGTCATCAGGCAGCCCCACCGCCTTGCCGTGGGCGCGGACCCGGATGCTCGGGCATGAGTCCAGCAAATAGTCCAAATTGGGCGTGTAGGCATGCAGTACCGCATTGCCAACCTCGCCTTCGCTAATTCCAATTCCATCCATCACAATCAAAACAACAGGCCGCATAAAGCATCCCTCCTTATTACAGTATACCACAATTTTTCCAAAATGCAAGCAGAAATGATAAAGATGCAAGATGCTACAGGGGGTGCCGGTTAAAGCCGGCTGAAGGTTGCGGCTGAACCCGCCTGCCACCCTGCGTCACCACCCGTCACCCCGTGCTTTACGCGGGGTCCCCTCGGTTTAGCCGAACGTTTCTTCGCTCTAAAGTCATTCGGCTATCTTGAGGGGACCCCGGGTCAAGCCCGGGGTGACGGGTGGGGGGTACTCCCTGTAGCATCCAACAAAAAAAGGACGGTCTGCGCGACCGTCCTTGTATTTTATCGGTTCAGGTTGTTGATTAGGGTTAACATACCGTCAGTTTTGGTGGTAATTTCGTCTACATTGCCTGTAATCAGCTCTGTAGAGCTTTTAATTGAATCAATTTGCGTAATCAGTGCATTTGTGGAGTCAATCAGGCGGGTTAGAACCTTTGAGATTGCATCGGTGTTTTCTGCGTTAAGGTTCACGGTTTGCAGGGTTTTCTTTGCCAGCTCCCCAACCTCGCTTGCTACAACGGCAAAGCCTGCGCCATGCACACCAGCCCTTGCCGCCTCAATTGTAGCATTAATCGACAGCAGGTTGGTCTTTTTAGCAACAGTTTCAATTTGGCTGTAAGCCTTAGTGAGATTTTTGAACTCGTTTTGCACTTCGCTTAGGGCATCTTTCATGCTGTCGCCGCGCTCAACAGCCGTGGCAACAAAGCTGTTGATACTTGTGGCGTTATCAGATGTTTTTGAGTTATCCCCTGAAAGCTCATTAAGCAAACTGCTAAGCTCAGAAAAAGTCTCAACAACGCCCTTTTGGAGGTCAAGCTGCTCACGCATTTGCGCCTTGAGGAAGTACACACACTTTGCCTCGCGGCTAAGGTTTAGGCTAACAGCTTCAGCAAACTCGGTACAAGTGTCATAACCGCAAGCGCGGCAGTCAATTGTTCTATCAGCTTTAGAAAGTTTATTCATTCCTTTGAATATTCTTTCAATCTCTCCGGGGAGGACGTTTTTCTTGCGGCTTTGGTTATTTCTGCTGTAGCTACACATAAAGTCATCAAGCCTAAGATGAGAGAACATTTCGTTTAGCTTAGCCAAGCGTTCCTCTGGCATGACAATCAATTCACCATTTGCATCTGTAAAGGCGTTAACTTTTTTGGTGTGCATTTGCTGGGAATAATAGCCTATGTCGTTGTCATTATCGTGCCTAAACTCAGTAGCTGTCCCTTGCACACAGCCGTGTATGCAGTTTAGAATATCAATCAAAAGGGGCACAGACTGGCTGTTTTTGCGAATAGATTCGTTATACCCCTCAAGATATTCATAAGCCCTCTGCTCCCCCTCAACTTGCAGGACAAAAGCCTCTGAACCTAGGTAAAACGCCACATTGTCCTTTAGCCCGCCAGGCTTTGGAAACATTGCACCCATGCCATATTCAATTTCACAGTCCACTTCTTCATAATTATGCAGATTTACCCTATCTTCTCTAATGCGCTCCATCATATGTGCATAAGTTACGTTATACTTAATCATGCCAAGACCGCGCGGAGACTGGATTTCATATTTTTTGGAAACACAGGGGCTTAAAAACACTAAGTCTTCCTGCACATTCTTATACTTCTTCAAATATATGGCAAGGCACATCATTGGGCTTTGCACTGGGATGAGGTTTGGAATAAGCTCGGGCTGGTTTTTTTCTATGTACGAAACGATAGAAGGACATGGCTGAGCTATATGCCCTTTTTGGCCCGAATTTTTGATGTAGTTAAGATAGCCCCACGCAGTAATGTCTGCACCAAAACTAACCGAATAAAAGTTTTGAACGCCAAGGCTTTTTAGGTAGCCCAGAACTTTCTTGTATTTGTCAGGATAGTTAAGGTAAAACGCCGGTGCGATAATCACAGACATTTTGCGACCTTTTCTCAAATCTTCAAAAAAGTCATCTGTGTCATCATGAAAATGGCGTACATTGTGGGTGCATGTGTCAATACATGTTCCGCATAAGATACATTCTTTTTCATCCACACAAATAGAATAATTGCCATCATATTCAGTTGCAACATTTGCTGCCAGAATTGGGCATTCGTGGATACATTTGTTGCAATCAATGCAGTTTTCTGAATCAGTGTAGATTAGTCCTTTGTTGTAGTTAGAACTATTCATTTGATCACCCCGTCATTACTTATTTTTTGACACTCTGTCAGTGCCTTGAAAATTTTTCTTGTTAAATTATTAACTCCCAAAACACATTATAGCACACTTTTTGTATAAATGCAACCCTTTATCAGTAAAAAGATTCTGGTAAAATAAAAAAACAACCCCCCTCAATGCCCCACAGTTAAAGGTGTTTTTCGGGGG
>Ga0209755_10006036_pt1 | contig 13552 bp, 9 predicted proteins | sample TergutCo191P1_FD_187301 | JGI IMG/M metagenome (GOLD analysis project Ga0209755, IMG submission 187301) | Cornitermes sp. P1 segment gut microbial communities from Petit-Saut dam, French Guiana - Co191P1 (SPAdes) (version 2) | ecosystem: Host-associated > Arthropoda: Insects > Digestive system >... | reverse complement strand
ACCAAGGTTTTCCATAGTTCTGTAATCATGGTAGTACCCCAACGTTATCACTAGCATATCAAGGACACTCAACTTCCGCTCTCTGCCGCCTTTTTTACGCATTTCCTTGTATGCGTTGTTCAATATCGCAAGCATTCCGTCGAATGTTGGCTTTCTTATCCCAAATATTACTTGATATTTTTCTTCTATTAATGCGAATCCACGGTTGAAATAAAAAAAATGACAAATGAGCAAAGTGTGTTAAATTGGGGTCATGTCTAATGAATTCCAACTAATCAACCTTTATTGCGTCATTTGTCACCACTACAATAACAGATTGGTGTACGACGCACAACGTACAAGCAACAATTTTCTGCCCCAATTTACTGACGAGGAGTGCATAACTGTAGTGTTATGGGGGCTTGCAAACAGAAAATTTACTTGCAAGTACGTTTATAAATTCATCAAAACTTACTATGCAGAGTGGTTTCCTGCATTACCGAAATACAAGGCGTTTAACAAACGATTTTGTTATTTAGCTGATGCGATTAAAGCATTGGCTAATGAGTTGTTGTCGGAATTATCAGGTGTTGACCCTGATTGCATAGCCCATTTGACTGATTCTATGCCAATAATTGTGGCAAAACAAAGCCGCAGTTCTTCCGCAAAAGTTGCCGGTGAAATGTGTGACAAAGGGTATTGTGATTCCAAAAAGATGTGGTTTTATGGAGTTAGACTTCACACATTAGGACAACGCCAATACAAAACCCTACCGCGTCCAAAACTTATGCAACTTGCTCCTGCCTCCCACCACGACCGAAAAGTTTCTGAGGATATTCTCATGGACGCTTTCGGCTTGGATATTTTTGCAGACAAAGCCTATATAAATGCCGCTTGGCAAGCAAACCTTCGGACAGAGCAACAAATTAATATATTCACTCCGATAAAACTGGCAAAGGGGCAAACATGGTTAGACAGTGCCGACAGCTTGTTTTCTACCGCTGTTTCCAAGGTTCGTCAACCTATTGAATCATTTTTCAATTGGCTTCACGAACTAACACAAATCCAAACAGCTTCCAAGGTTCGCTCTGCCAACGGATTGATTTCTTTCATATTTTCTCGTATTGCCTTGGCTTGCTTGGTTATTTCTAATACCATTTCCGTTTAATTCAACCGTGGATTCGCATTGTTAAGTTTAATATTCTTTTTTCGTTGTCCATGCTTCACATTATATCTCATTTTTTTCTTCCTGCACAGGTTTTAGGACAAGTCTAATCTACAAAGTGATTATAACCGCCGCTTTCTTGCATGAGGTTGTAAATTTCGGCGGTGTCGGCTCTGCGGATTATGCTTTCCCATAAAGCTATGCTCTCTAACGGCGGCGGTGGTTTTGGTGCTTGCTTGGGTGGTGGGGTCGGTTTCTGTGGTTGTGGTTTTTGCTGTGGAGGTAGTGCTTGGGTTGGTTGTAGAGGTTGTGGATTTTTCGGTTGTGGCGGTGCTTTAATTGGCTTTTGAGATTGTTCTTTTTCAGCAAGTGCCTTTTGCTCTTTGAGCGATAAAGATTTTGCAATGCGGGATTTTATTGCGTCCTCGGTATACTCTGCCCCAATGCGTTTTGCACGGATAAAGCGTTCCTGTTCGGGGGCTTGGAAAGAAGGAACAAAAGGAACTCTCCGCCAAGCGTTACGCCATGTGTGATGAATACTACTCGCTGAAAGAAGAAATCCCCAACATGGAAACTATACGGCGAAGCGTGGAAACCCTCATGCGTGAGGACTTGAGCAGGAGGCAACCCATGAGAACATATGGGGTAGAACGGTAAAATAAACTGGTATTGTAACTGGGGCATTGGTATAATTGCCCCAGTGAAAACTTAATTGCTTGGATGGAACAAATTATTGAAAATTACGTCTATATATAAGACGATTGGGCTCATTTATTGAATGGATAATTTGCGAAAGGTTACGAGTGATATGAATAATAAGGGGCATATGAAGTTGGTGGCATTAGCTTCTTTTCTCATTCTGATAGGTGTTTTTATCACCGCTTATGGGTTGGGTGCCGCAGGTGGCTCGTCTACGAATGGAAACGACAATGACACATTCATGGACAGAATTATCGCTGATGGTGAAGCGGACATTTGTGTTGGAAAACATGACAGACCGCGAACGATTGGAACAAATGACTTCTATAACATTACACGCAGACGGCACAGCGATTATCGCTAATGCCGTAATCAGCAGTTTTTTAGCACCCGGTTCACAAACAACCTTTGCAATTGAAGAAAATGAATTGGCAATATATTGGGAAAGACAGGAAACTGCCATTGCCCGATTCACCATCATCGACAACGACACATTGGAATTTCTATCCGCCGATGTACCGCTACGCGCAGAGGTGGGGGCAAGGTATGTTTTTTATCCCGACTGGCGTGGTATTTTTGGTGATATTAGACAAGAAACTGATGTTGATGTTGAATTTTCACATGAAGAAAGCACCGAAGTTTATTCCCATGAAATTACTGAAAACGCACATCCCTTTGCTGTCGCATTGGCACATTTTAATGCAAATACAACAGGCGATACAAAAGCATTTTTGGTAGATGTTGACGGAAATAATACGGCAGGGATGCTTGTGATTGACTTGTATGACTTTCCTATGGGGACATTATTTTACCTTCACAATGGTGTTATCCACCAAGCCGATGTTGGGGGACAGGATGCAGGTTTTGTGTCAAGCATGACAGTAAACGGCAGGCGATTGGTAAACATGATGAGCGACGGCGGCGATTGGTCTTTTACGTTGTTTTCCATCAATGAAAGCGGAACATTGGAAGCGGAGTTTATTATTTATGTTCAAGGGGGCTTTGGGGAGCAAAACCGATATTTTATGTTTACCAACCCTCCGCCAAATTTTCCATGGGATAATCGGTATGCCATTACACATGACGACTACAATGAACTTCTTTCGCGATATGGCTTGGATAATGTGCGTGGGGCATGGTGGAATATGGATGATGAAAGCAATATAATCATGAACTTGCAAAATGATGTGGCGATTTCGTTTTCTGCTACATCCCAAGCCAATCATCGCGTGACCGTATTCTCATCCGACCTGCCGGAAGGGTTTTCGGGGTTTTCGATAATTTTGCATGAAGCGCACGCTCTTGCCGCATGGACTGATGAAAATGGATTTTTTACGGTGTCTAACAATGAGCCGAATCGACAATTTTATTTGCAAATCGCTCAACTTATTGATTATTTAACAGCAGAAGAATGGGTCTACAGCATGATAGAACGAGCCAACGTCGAATCCCAAATCCTCGCAGATGTTGATGCCAGTCGCACTTACACGCCGCCTACTGCCGATTTTCCTTTTTATGCTATGGAAAGACTGCCCGCTTCGGATGAAGGGCACCTCATGCAAAGGTTCGCCCGTGACAATGGAAAAGGCGGTATTTTTCTCATCAGCATCTTTTTAACAGAAGAACAATGGGAAGGCTGGCATGGTGAAACGTTGCTGTCCGCCCTTGCAAGTTTTGAAGTGCATCCGGACTCCGGCATATTCGAACAAATTGAAGCTGCCATCCGCCCACAAATTTTAGCTGACAGCCGTGTCGATTGGGGTAATTTCACGGTAATCGCTGCTGAGCCAGTTCCACGCGAACGTGATTATTTTTGGTTTGAAGCCGCACAAGAGTATATTGATTTGTCCAGTGCCTTACGGTATCGGACAACACTTCGTTTTGCACAATCTTTGGATGAATTTTTGAACCTACTGGAGCAAATGCCGTGGCTTGAGGGGCTGATAACTCGGGACGGCAATTATACAATTGACATAAGTTATTTTTATTTCCACGAAACAAACGGCATGTTGGAGCTAGCTTTCGTTAGCTGTTAAATCCGAATGCCTACGTCGCTTGAATGGTAACAAGGGCAATATCGGAAGTCGCTTCCGAAAATAAGAAACCCAAATAAATCACAAAAGCCCCATTTTGCAACGTCTCACGCCTTGTAAAACGAAAGAAAAATCAGTCCTCCACTTTAAAAAACTTGTCAATCAGCTCCGCGATTTCCTCAAACGCGCTGTGCAAAAGCTTTGCGTTGATGCTGTCTAGCAGGTCCTTTGTGGCCTTTGACCAATTGTGTTGGCTCAGTTCTTCAAGGGCTTGGCGGGTATCCTTTTTGTTATACAGTTCGCAAGAGTCCCTGATTGATTTTAGCTTATCCCGCAAAAGGTCTGTGTTTTCTTCGGCGGCGTGAGGGGCGGGTTCTTCGGGGGAGAGGCCGGCAACCACGTTGCGCAGTTTTTCCAAAAAAGCGGGCGTGTCCGCGCGGACGACTTCGATGTTTTGGGCGCGGCCGGCTTGCTCCAACTTTAGTGCGGCCTTGGAAAGCTCCGGTTGATTTATATTGGCCAGAGCACTTTTTATGCCATGGGTATTTATGGTGTACAGCTTATAGTCTTTTTCCGTCCAGTCGGATTTTTGCTCCAGAGCGTCCAATATATCAATGGCGCGGACTGCGTCGCGCAAAAAGGCCGCTACCAGCGCGGCGGAAGGGCCCTGGCTTTCCGGGTCGGGCGTCGCGGTAGGATTCTGGCTTGCCGCCGCTTTTGCTGCTTCGACAACCTCCTGTGGATAAACGTCGCGGATAAACCGCACCAAGTAACCGTTCATCGCACTGACGTCAATCGGCTTGGCCAGAAAGCCCGAGAAGCCGTTGGCCATAAACATCTCCGCTTGGCCGATGATTGTGTTGGCCGTCAGGGCGACTATGGGTTTTTTGTAACCCATCTCCATTATACGCTGCCCTGTTTCAACGCCGTCTAAACCGGGCATCATGTGGTCCATAAAAATGATATCGTATACCTTTCCTTCGGATACCATATCAATAGCTTCGTAGCCGTTGGAGGCTGTTTCCGTTTTTATCCCATAGGGCGCGATAAGCCCCTTGGCCACCATCAGATTGCTTTCAACATCGTCCACAATCAAAACCGAGCCGTATGTCATGGGCTCGTATTTGAAATCGTACTGCCTTTTCATATCCTTGGCGGTGATTCGGAAATTTTGCAGATTCTCTATGGTGTTTCTGTCCAAGGTTTCTCCGCCCGCGCTTTCCTGGGGCAGACGCACCCGGAAGGTTGAACCCACCCCTGGCTCGCTTGTGGGAGTAATTGTCCCGTTCATCATTTGAATCAGACGGTTTGTAATATTCAAGCCCAGGCCGGTGCCCTCAATTAGGCGGTTATTGCTTTCGTCAAAGCGGACGTACTCGCCGAACAGGGAGTCAAGCTGCTCCTTGGTCATCCCGGAGCCCGTGTCGCTCACTTCCATAATAAGATATGCTTGGCCGTTGTCCTTTTCCGCATCAAATAAAAGCCTTATGCTGCCGGCCTTGGTGTATTTAAAGGCGTTTGACATCAGGTTGTTTAAAATCTGCTTGATGCGCAATTCATCACCGATAAAAGACGTGGGGACGTTTTCTGTTATATCCAAAGTAAATTGGATATTCTCGTTGCTCATGTACACAAGGTTGATTTGCAATGCGTCAAAAATCAGGCTGTTAAGCTCGTACGGCAGCTGCCTGATTTCCAGCTTGCCCGCCTCAACCTTGGATAGGTCAAGGATATCGTTGATTATGGAAAGCAAAGTGCCCGAGGCCATCTTTATATTAAAGAAAGCCTCCTCGGTGTCCGGATTCAGGCCGCCTTTTAATAGCTGCATATCTGTGAGCCCCACGACAAAATTCATTGGGGTGCGGATTTCGTGGCTCATTTTTGACAGGAAATCGCTCTTGGCCCGGGACGCGCTTTCGGCTTCTATTTGCGCCCGCTGCATCTGCTTTACCTTGGTGACATCGGCTAGAATCAAAACCGCGCCCTCAATTTTGCCGTCTACCTCAAAGGGGATGCAGCTGAGTTCGATATCAAAAAGCTGGCTGGAGTTTAGCTGAAGCTGAACCTCTGTTGCAAGCACCGAGCTGCCCTTTTTGAACTGCTTGGCAAAATGCTGCGACAGGTCACCTTTTACATAGTCATTTATAAAAGTTCCCGCGTACTTTTTGTCCCCTGTTTCCGTGTAGGTGCGCATGATTGAATTAGCGTAACGCACACGCAGGCCGCCATCAATTATTATTATAGGCTCGGAAAGCAGTTCAAAAAATGTCTGGAAAGCGTTTAGTATGCTATTTGTGTTCCCCAAAATTTCGCTGTACGCCCCGCCTAAGCTTGCGTCTTTTAGACGATAAAGCAAATCACCCCTGGCCATGGCGGCTTCGGCTTGCTTAAAATTATCTTGCAGAACCCGCAAAGCGTCCGTGACCATCAAAAAGGACTCGGCCACCATGGAGATTTCGTCATCACTGTCAACATTGAAGCGATTGTCTAAATTGCCCTTGGCAACTTCCTTTGCGGCGGCTGTTAGAGTAGCAAGGGGCTTAAAGGCCCACCGGATGAAAACAGTCAGCAAAACCGTCGCCAAAACCATGCCTATAAGCATGGGCACAAGAGACCATGCAACAATGGGGAGTATACTTGGCAGAGCATCGGTCTCGTATGAGCTGGTTATTATCCAGCCCGTTCGGTCATCAATCATTATATATGTAATTTTGCTCATTCCGGATATGGCCGAGGCGTGGGTAAACATGGTGTTGCGCGGCAGATGAACGAACCGACGACCGTGGACAAGGTCGTCAAGATGCCGCCCTACATACATTTCCGTGTCCGAATGGAAAATAACCTGTGTGCCTCCGGCAATGTTGACAAGGCTGTTCTCCAAATCCGCATAGTCGTAAATAAACATGCTCAGGCCTTTGGCATTGCCGATATGCGCGACCATACCCACGAATTGGCCCTGTACAATTACCGGCCGGGTAAACAGATACTGCATCAGCCCGCTTGTGGGATTGTGAAAAACGGGTGAAACAAGAGGCCTCCCGCCTCGCGCCATGGTAATGTTTGGAGAAAAAAGCTCGAATGTGATATCAATGAATTCCCCGTCGGGATTGGCGGCCACCACCAAATTCATATCAGAGTCAAAGATTAAAAAGTTGCCATGGGAATGAACACCGTCCCTCTCGCGGTTGTAGCTGTTAAAAAGTGCCGCGAGGGTTTCTTGCAGCCCCTCGGGGGCACCGCCCGTAAGCTGCTCCTGCACTTGGGGCAAATTAGATATGGCGTCCATAGTCCACATTGTGTAGACCATCAGCGTCTCTAATATACTTGCTGTCAGTACGGCGTTGCGTTGAAGCCTCTCCAAAACATATGCGTCGATTTGCCGGCGAATCTGGGCGGCGTTAATAATTGTTACGACTGCCGTGATGACTCCCATAACGGTAAGCAAGGTTATTATGAATTTCGTGCTGATGGAAAGCGAATTCTTTTTTACGATACTTTGCCTCACAGAAACCCACCTATTTTTTCAGATGCATCTTCGAACGCGCTGTGTAATAAATTTGCGGAAATTTCGCCTAAAAGTGTCTTGGTTTCCTTTGACCATTGGTATTTTTGCAGCTCTTCCAAGGCTTTTCGGGCGGCTTTTTTATTATACGCATCGCAGGCCTCTTGGATGATTTTTAGCTGTTCGCGAAGAATAGCCGTGTTTTCATCCGCATCCCCGGCCTCGTCCTGTTCCTCCTCCTGAGGCGACAGGCGGGATACAACTTCCTTCAGGTCCTCCAGGAAAACGGAGGTTTTTGCGCGAATGATTTCCATGTTTTTGTCGTTGCCGGCCTGCTCCAAACGGCCGGCGGTTTCGGAAAGTATGGCTTTGTCTATATTGGTCAAGGCAGATTTCATGCCGTGAGTATTAATCGTAAAGAGCTTGAAGTCGTTATCGTCCCATTCGGGCTTTTCAAGAAGCCCGCCCAACACCTTGATTGCCTTGTTTGCGTCTCGCAAAAAGGAATCCATAAGCTGGGAAGAGGGCTCGCCCTGAGGCCGGGAGGAACGCTTTGCCGCCCGGACAACCTCCTCCGGATATTTGTCGCGGATTAAACGCATAAGATAATTGTTCAAATTCGACACGTCTATGGGCTTTGAGATAAATCCGGAGAAGCCGTTGTTCATAAACAGCTCCGACTGCCCCATGATTGTGTTGGCCGTCAGCGCGACAACGGGCTGCTTGTAGCCCGTGGAGAAAATGATTTTGGCGGCTTCGATTCCGTCCATGTCGGGCATCATATGGTCCATAAAAATAATGTCATAGACTTTTCCGGATTTTATTAAATTTATGGCCTCAAAGCCGCTGACGGCGGTGTCCACCGTAAGCTCATAGGGTAAAAGAAGCCCCTTGGCCACATATAAATTGCTTTCCACGTCGTCCACAACCAGCACCTTTCCGTAGGGAAGAGGCTCGTATTCAAAGTTGTGGCGTTTTTGGAACGCACGCTGGGAAGCCTGGAAGTTTTCGAGGTTTTCTACGATTTCCCTGCCTAAAGCCTCGTCGTTTTCCACCCTTTGCGGCAGCCGCACACAGAAGGTCGTCCCCTTGCCCGGAACGCTTTCGGCGGTAATCTCTCCGTTCATGGCTTTTACCAGCCTGTAGGTGATATTCATTCCAAGGCCCGTGCCCTCTATCATGCGGTTATTTTCCTCGTTAAACCGGATATACTCGCCGCTGAACAAAGTGGCAATCTGCTCCTCGGTCATGCCCTGTCCCGTGTCCTGAACCTGCATAATAAGGAAATCGACATCCTCTGCTTTGTCCATGGCAAAAATAGCCCTTACGCCCCCCTCGTGGGTATACTTAAAGGCGTTTGACAGCAGATTGTTTAAAATTTGCTTAATGCGAAGCTCGTCCCCAATTAGGATTTTGGGGATGTTTTCGTCTATTTTTAAGGTGAAGTTAATATTCTTGCTGCCCAAATACATAAGGTTTAGCTGTACCGTGTCAAAAATCAGGCTGGCAATTTCATAGGGCTTGTGGAAAACCTCCATTTTGCCCGCCTCAACCTTGGACAGGTCAAGAATATCGTTGATGATTGAAAGCAAAATGTTCGACGATGAGCGGATTTGCAAAAATGCCTCTTCTGTTTCGTGGGCGTGGCCGGTTTTTAACAATTCTATATCCGAGATGCCCATTATGGCGTTCAGCGGGGTGCGGATTTCGTGGCTCATCCTCGCAAGGAATTGGCTTTTCGCCCGAGACTCCTCTTCGGCCAGCTCTATGCGGGTCATTTGGGCGCGCATTCTTTTGAGCTCACGTTGGTCTTGTATATAAGTCGCGACTATGGGATTGCCCTGAAATTCCTGATATGAAAGCGTTACCTCGCAGGGGATGTATTCTCCGTCCATGGATTTATGCACATACTCCAGCCTTGTGGACGTGGTGGTGTTTAACCACTTAAGGGACGTCGGAATCCTCATCGGCTCGCCCTCGGGGCTTATGGTGGGGAAGATTTCCCTGTATCGCTCAATGGCGTCGGCCTTGCTGGAAAAACCAAAAAGCTCTACCGCCGCCAGATTACAGTCCAGCGCGGTTACATCCTCCCGCACAAGGAAGCAGGCAAGCGGTGTGGAATCAAGCATAAGCATAGTGCGCTTTTCCGCCTGTTTTTCAGCCTCGCGGGTTTTTTCCATGGCGTATTTTATATCACTCAAGTTATGAAAGTAAGCCATTATCCGTGTGTAGCTGTCAACACGCACACGCATCAGCCGCACCTCGCAGGGCAAGGAGCTGCCGTCGATACGGTCAAAATCCCATTCATAACGGGCAAAACCATCCTCCATGGCCTTGTAAAAAAACAAGTGCGGTATATGGACACCATGCCATTCGGATTTAATCCGGTGCAGAAATTCATTTTTATCAACATAACCAAACATATCCGCGGCCTGCTGGTTGCAATCCAATATATTCATTGACGAATCCCAAGTCTCAATGCCTAGCGGCGTGGATTCCATCAGCTTTTCCGATATACTGCGAGCTTCCTTTTCGCGCTCTGCCAAAGCGTGGATTTCCGTTAAATCCCGGGAATGCCCCGCCACAATAAAAGTGCCCTTAAACTCCACCCGGGTAAAATTAACCTCCGTGGGCATAAGGGACCCGTCGGGCTTTTGGCGCAGAAATTCATGCCTGGATGAGCCGTTTTCAAAGGCCTCTTTTACGTATTCCTTAATCAGCACCTTGGAAGACCTTCCGTTTGGCTGAATCGGCGGCATCAGCCGGAAAAAATGCCGGCAATAATCCTCCTTGGAGGACAGGTTATACCTCTCCACCGTCGCCTCGGTGCAGTCGATAATCTCCATATTTGCGTTAAAAAAATTTATGGATATGGGTAAGGCCTCAAGAATTATTTGGCCGCCCTCCCCGCTTAGGATTTCACTGGCCAGCATTTTATCCCAACCTTTTTATTTTGATACTGTAAATATAAAAGGGTACTGCGACGGCTGTGCTGTCGGATGTGACGCGGATGAATTTCCATTCTTTAAGCTGCGCTTGGGTGAGGGTGTGTGCGAGGGTGAATTTCTTATTGTTATCCACGGCGTTTAAGCCCTGCCGGGAATGCCCGGGCATTCCTTGAAGCATAAATTGCGCGCCCTTGGGAACATTGCCGTCAACACGCCCTGAGACAGTAATTTGATAATTATTGCCGGGTAAAAGCCCCATTTTTTCCAAGGAGATATCCACGGCATCCCAAATTTTAAAACGATTGCCCACATAGAGGGCGTTATGCGTCCCCCGCCGGAAAATTTTCAGTACGGAATTCCCCGATTTTTGGATAACCTCGGAGGATTCAAGAATCTGAGAATCCTGTTCGCCTACCCACTGAATATCCGGGTCTTCTTTCAGGCTGTATACTATGTAGCGGGTGTCTGCCGGCACAACAAGGGATTTTTCGTTTCGTATGATTGAAATATTATCCACAAGAATATCCATGTTGGGGCTTGTGAAGCCCCAGCGTGTGGTTTGGAGAAGAATATCGCGCTTTAGGTCGTTTTTACCGAGTATGTAACTAAGCGCGAAAACAGACTTTGGCGCAGGCATCTGCGCCAGATAGTCGTCCGCTCCGCCGGAGAGCAAAGCAATTCCCCACGAGCCATGGGGCGCGTCCGAGCCTACGCGCCCGGTCACAATGATTCTGTCCCCCGCCTCCGTCCCCTCAATCGCGGCGATGGCAATACTTATCCCCGCCTCGGGGCTTAGGCGTTCGTATAAACGGATGGAATTTACGTCTTCGGTTTTTTCTATTTTCAGAGCGGGAGGGATTACGCCCGCAGGCGCGACGCAGGCCAAATCCTTTATATCATTTGCCTTTTCCAAAACGTCCTGCATATCGAATACAATATGCATATCCGTGCCCCCTATTTGTCCTTGAGTGTGTACTCCACATCCTTAAAGTGCTCGCAAACTTCCAAAAAGACTTCCGTGATGTTCGGGTCGAAGCGTTTGCCGGAGTCCTTTACTATGATTTCCACGGCCCGCTCATGAGAATAGGAGGGCTTGTACGGCCTCTCCGAAATCAAAGCATCGTATACGTCGGCAATGGCCATAATGCGTCCCTGTATGGGAATATCCAAACCCTTAAGCCCATGGGGATAACCGCTGCCATCCCAGCTTTCGTGATGGTATTCGGCAAAGAGACGCGCGTTATGTAAAAATGAATCCTCCCCTGTACGGGCGATTACATTATTGATGATTTGCGCACCGTTTACCGCATGATTTTTCATATCGTCAAACTCGATATCGGTAAGGCGGGCGGGCTTGTTTAGGATAAGGTCGCTTATGCCGATTTTGCCCACGTCGTGCAAAATGGCACAAACAGAAATCATTTCCGCGTCCCAATCCTTGATTTCATCGTAATACACGCCGCGTTTAACCATTCCCTCAATCAGAATTTTAATATATCCGGCGGTGCGGTCGATGTGGCCTCCCGTGCCTTCGTCCCGGCTTTCAACCATATCCGCCATAATAAACATTAGATTGCGGTGCGAACGCTCTAGCTCCGCATGGGAACGCTCCAGCTCCTCCGTGCTTTCCTTTATAAGCTGGGCTACGTCGATATGCAGCTTCACGCGGTTAAGCAACACCGAAGTGGAAAACGGCTTGGTTATAAAATCAACCACACCCATCTCAAAACCTCGGGCCTCGGTTTCCGGGTCTGTTTGCGCCGTCAGAAATATTACGGGAATTTCCCGATACTCTTTTTCCGCTTTCAAACGCTCAAGAACCTCAAAGCCGTCCATTTCTGGCATTAAAATATCCAACAAAATAAGATTGGGCTGCATCTTTTTTAAAATTGTAAACAGACGAGCTCCCGACGGAATCGTCATTACGTCGTAGTTGTCTTCAAGCCCTTCTTCGGCCTTGGACAAATTCGTATCATTGTCATCTACTACAAATATTGTCTTTCTCATAATCCCCCCGCAGTAAACGCTTATTTGACGCTATCACAGGTTTTTGTCCGCAACTTAAATTATCACAAACCGAGGCATTGGTCAAATAAAAGAACTTTATGCCAGGGCAGCATCATTTATAGACGTTTCAGTTGAAAATGGGCTCCGTCATCGCGCAAAAACGCCGCAGTCGCGGCACGCGCTCGACTTCGCCGTTTTCAACTGAAAACGCTATATGAAAAGCGGGAATATCGTGCACGTCTCCAAACGGCATTGGGGCTGTTATCCTGGGTGTTGTGTTGCGTATACGATTCCAAACAGTGCTGTTGGGATGTGTAAGAATCAAATACAAAAGTGAATACGCCTCGTAGCGTCGGATGCTTTCTGTCGCGCTCCTGCCGGAATCTATAAGCCCATAAGTATAGGCAAATTCAAAATATAGCGTTTTCAACAACCATTCCCACCGTTACCGACTTTGAAAATTTCATAAAACGCATGGGGGAGCAAGGGTTACACAGTCAAGCGGGGCAAGCATATTTCTTTCAAAGCACCAGACCAAGAACGGTTTACCCGTGCCAATCGCATAGGCAAGGAGTACACCGAGGAAGAAATAAAATCCCGCATTGCAAAATCTAAAGCACAGCGGCTACCAACATCAAAATCATAAAGAATTGGTTGCGGTGTCCTGTTTTTGTTCGTGCGTCAGGCTGTGCCAACAGCGTTTTGAGCGCAGACTCTAAAAGAAACTCGACCTGCCGCCCCTTGGTTTTCCTTGTGGGAACCGTTGCAACATCTATACCAAACGCAACGAAGGCACAATCTGTTTCCCCTGCGTATTTGAGGAAAGAACGCAAAATCATGAGCCGTTGATTTACAGATGCCGGACTACAACCCCTTTCGGCACTTAGCCAGTCAAGAAAGCCAAGCACTACTTCGCGTGTGCAATGGTTGAATGTAATACGGTTCATGGGTATTCCGGCAACATCCCTCAAATACGATACAAACAGGTTCAATCCCTGCCGATAAGATTTCACCGTATTTTCGCTAAAGTTACGCTGCAAAGGCAAATATTCCAACAAGTATCGCTTTACGATTTTGAAAAAATCATTCATCGGAATCCACCACCTTTGGAAAAATATCCACAGCGGATTCGTAGCGGAAGTCACTCATTTCTTCGTGCATACCGGGTACAAGATGAATGTAATAGTATGTTTCGCTAACCTTGGCGTGTCCCATGTAC
>Ga0209755_10006035_pt1 | contig 13554 bp, 10 predicted proteins | sample TergutCo191P1_FD_187301 | JGI IMG/M metagenome (GOLD analysis project Ga0209755, IMG submission 187301) | Cornitermes sp. P1 segment gut microbial communities from Petit-Saut dam, French Guiana - Co191P1 (SPAdes) (version 2) | ecosystem: Host-associated > Arthropoda: Insects > Digestive system... | reverse complement strand
CAAGATAATATTCATAACTAATGTTCTATATTGTATTTCACAGGCATGCTCCCATATCACTTACATAAGTGTACATGTTAATGGTACATAGTGTAACTTTAGCAAGGCTTGACATACTCCCTGAGGATGGTCCTACGGGGACCGAAACATGTTGGAGGTTTTATGGAATTTTAGCATTTTAATGTGTGTGAATATGCTTTAGATTTTTATCTCTAAAAACAAAAGACACTAGTGCAAGTAGTTGACTGTTTGACTTTGTATCTTATTTTCTTGCACGGTATAAAAATGAAAATAATGAACCTACAATTTGTAAAAGTCACAAAGAAATCCTCACTGCAGAACAAAGGACATTTGCCTCTGGTCCCATACTGCACTAAACAGAGAAATAAAATCTGTATGCATTCCTTTCCTCTCCCACTGCTTGCAAACACACTCATTTGCCAGAGCACCCAAATAAGCCAGCACTACCATGACACCTAAACATTACGAGACTGAAACTTAAACTACATGAGTAAATATGATGACATGTACAGTCAGCTCCAAATTTTACAGCACAGGGTCTCTACTTACAGCAGAAGGTAAAGGTAAAACAGTCCCGTTACAGGCCTGGAGTGGCCCAGAGGGTTCTAGGAAGTTAAGGTTCCTAGATTACATGACAATGGCACAGGATGGTGGTTGTGAGCCCTATGCACTGGCCGCCTTTACTTCCAGGAAATGCTCCTGAAACTCATTTCTGTTAGTGGTTGAGTTGACCCCAGGGCCATAGTGCGATCGGAAGGATTATGTCAATGAAAAATTCCAATGACACCATCTGGAATTGAACCAGCGAACATCTGATTTGTGGCACAGCACTTTAACCACTGTGTCATTGCTCTTACAGCAGAAGCTACTGGAAAAGAATAAATCTAAAAAATGAAAATTAGAATGAAAAATAAACCAAATAAAAATGACTTTCAATTAAGCATCATAAAAATAGATGGACTTTCTTTAAACTTGTGGAATGGGTTGAAGGATTAATTCTTAAGCATGTACTTTTTATTTGGAGTTACTTATTTTAAAAATGTATGAAATACAACGCATAATAAAAGAAGGTGAAAAAGTGGGCATTTAAAGTGAAAAGCACCCTGGCTGTCAGCAACTGCTTTGGGAATTAAATGTCTTGTGCTACAAAGGTTAATTAATTCTTCAGCTAAAGCTAATAGAACTTGGGGCAGGTTTCAGTAAATGACATTAATTTGTATCACTTACTGTATCAAAATCTATGTTGAGCTATGACCACAACGATGGAAAAACAAAATCTGATATCTTCCATGTTCTGACAACCAGGATTGTCTTGCTGACAGTTACACAAGTACAATAAGCATAATCAGTACTTCAAAGGAGTAGCAGAAAATTTCTTCAAGCTATTGGCAAACAGTGATTGATAATTCTGTACCACAATCTCAAGGCATTATAAAATCTGTTGCATTTATGTCTTGTAACTCAAACTGGTGCTGGACATTCTAGCCTCAGTCAACCTGGCTAGATATACAGGGTGATACAAAAAGATAGACTCAATTTTGTATGTCTATATTTCCTGAACTATACATGGTATGTGAATGATCTACATAACATTTGAAAGAGAAGACCTAAATTTCCAAATACCACTGCTAGAGTGCTCACCTAGTGCACAGCCATGCAGCGGTGTCAGTTGAGAGCAAAATGGCTACTATGCAGCACAAGATTTTTTGTGTGTATCAGAGGAGAATGTGAGACGAATTCAAGAGAGTTTTGAGCATTGCCCACGCAAGTCAACCCGTAGAGCGAGCAGAGAACCTGGAAAACCGCAACCAACTGTCTGGCGTGTGTTGAGGTGCCGTTTATTGTTCAACTGAGTCCATCTTTTTGAATCACCTGTATAGTGATAAACATTTGATAACAACAATGATGGCTGGCAGAGAGGTCCTGTATGTTAAAATGGGATATGAACTATGGTTATGACCTGGTACTCCCTGTACTCAAAGTTTTAACTTCAGAGGACATGATGGGAGGAGATGGAATCCCCCAGAAAAATGTGTCCTGGATCCTGAATCACAGACCTCTGAAAAGGTCCTGACTTACACCCGAAACATCAGGCCTCTATGCTGCAATATCTTCGCCCCCTTAATAACACAACGGAAAGAAAATGTGTACAAAATGAAATAACTTTTTACAGTCCAGTAAAATTATTACAGAAACCATGGCCTAAATTTAGAGCAGGCAATCTTGCAACTACAGGACATAAAACTGTCACTCACTTATGATATCAATCAAATCCAGAAGCACTTGAAGCCTGTATGTTTTATATAACGAAAAATTTCCTTTCATGATCAGTTAATTTTGTCAACAAGAAAGCATATGTTACCTCCGTATGACAAAATTTTCTGGCCTAATTTCTTACCTACATATTTCAACATGAGATACACTGGTTTGTGAATGATTAAAATCTCTTGTATCAAAGTAGGCTAGAGAATGGTTGAGGAAGCCGACATCCGTGTGATCTGGACTTACAGTCATCTTGTATACAATCCGTGGGATGAAATTGGATGAGAACGCGATGATGAATGCCTGAAACGAAAATATGTGTAGCACACATATAATGAAGCTTTTTTGTGTAGTGTTCTTAGTACAGTGATATAAAGGACTTCAACTCTGTGCTTTCAGATGTCCTGTACTTACAGAACTGTAACTCATTTCAATGCCTATTCACATTATTCTGTAAAATCCCCTGGGGCACATCACTGATTATATCTAATATCTGTCACATAAAAAAAAGCACATTATTAAGAATAGCTCTGCACTTTTCTGGGTTATTATGCAGCATGTAGTGATAATGTCTTATCAATGTTTTGGGACAACCTACTGATCCCATCTTCAAGGGTCAAGAATCCAACAACAAATCCAGCTGTCCAAATACAGAGTTTATATACGGAAGAGTGTGGACGGTGATAAGTTGTCAGCAGAGTGGTGTCAGCCAACAGGGCTGATGCAAGTGGTTGGGAGGGAGGGGGGTGTAGTGGTCAGAACAGCTATGAAGACAGGCCGTTCTGTGGGAAAAAATTCTAACAGGTGCAGCAACGAGGCACAGGAGAACCTCTACATGAGCCAAGTGGGAGAAAGGAAAGGAAATAAAGTGCAGTATATGATAGATAAATGCAAAACACAACAATGGGGTGGGGGGAGTTACAGCCCAGTGCTACAATATGGTAAAACCATGTGCTGAGTATGGAGACATAAGAACACAATTGTGGAGCAGAGGACAGAGACAAACTGAAAGAGATTAGTAAACCAGACTAAAGAAAAAATAAGTAAAAATCAGAACAATGTGCGAAAATAAACAGAAAAATACACAACAAAACAAGAGGAGGGGGTAAAGGTCATAGCCCACCGCTACTCCATGTTAAAATTACCACATGTAAAGCTGGGAAACAATAGGAAAATAATGTGGACTGAAGGACAGAGAAAATCTAAAAGATGAAGGAGATTAGGAGGATAGGTACCTGAAGAGTGCAGGATTTCCTTGCCACACAGAGCTATGGCTCTGTACACCAACATTTCAAGAACGAATTGTATGTTAGAGGGAGGGTGATGTGATTTAGAGTCCAGGCAGAAGTTTGTGTGGGTAGGTTTTTGGTAGCCCCACTGAAGGTGTCCATACTTTGACATAGTGGTGGGACTTGCGAGGTCATATGAGCCTGAGAGCTATGCTGGCAGTAGCTTAGCTGCTGGTAGGGTCGCCCATGCCAGACAGGTCGAAGGTGATGGCCCAGACAAAAAGAGATACGTCTGGCCCTCCAGGTTGGTGGTTGGTAATGGGTAGGAACTCTCAAGCAAGACAGTCCTACCCCACGGAGTAGCGACCCTGCCGAAGCGAGCTACAGGGCTTCCTGGCCCAAGAAGTAGTACCTGGTAAGGGTCCCATCCCTAGGGTTACAGGAAGGGCTAGATAGGAGTCCAAAGCCATTGTGAAGGCAACTTATCTGGGGAAGCAAACCTGATACAAACACTGGTCCTCCAGGTTGGGGGTTTTGTGTGAGGCCAGCCACCTCTCCAAGAAAAAAATTATGCTAAAAAATCTCAACAGAGGATTGCTGGTCTGATTAATGGATGTAAACAAAAGGTGGGTAAAACAGGACAAGAACAAAATAATCATCGGAACCTGGAACGTAAGGACTTTGTTACACTTGGGTAAAATGCAAGAGTTAGCAGAACAGATAAGTAAACCACAACTACTAGAGATACTAGCAATACAAGAAATAAGATGGAGTGAAACCAGTTTAATAAAAAAAAACTACTCATTATATTACAGTGGACACAGCAGCAAATCAGGACAAGCTGGCACTGGATTTATACTCCTGAAGAAAATGCAAAATTATGTCATAGGGTTTGAACCATAAAATGAATGACTATATAGAAGAAATTAAAGAACAGTTTTATGATAATCTACAATATCTGCTAGACAAAACACCTAGAAATGATAAAATACTAATTTTAGGTGACGTAAATGTTCAACTAGGAAAAGAGAGATTATACAATGAAGTAACTGGTCAACAAACCTTACATGAAGAAACGAACAGAAATGGTGAATTGTTATGTGAGTTTGCATATGCAAATAATATGGCAGTTATGAGCAATAAAAGAAGTTAGCAATGACAGGACAGAGTGGGGAGCCCATAGCCATCTGTTGGCTTGTAGAATTGCCCACCAACAGAAAGTATGTAGAAGTGAGGACATGCCTAAATAAGGTTAAAATGTCTTCACTAAAATGTTGGTTGAGGAGGTTAAGGGACTCCACAATAGGTGCATGGCTGAAAAGGGACACTATGTCAAAACTGACCATCTCATAAGGAACCCAATTGTGAACAAACTTAATGGAGCTGGTCACATGGTGAGAGTGTGCCCCACAAGTGGACTGGTAAGCCTGCCAGATACTTGGACAACTTGTAGTTAGGGGCTCCAATATTGCTCAGGGGTACACCCTCTTTATGAATCATAAGAAGTCCATAAAGCCTCAGTGGTCTTCAGCCCATGGGATGTAGTTTCCTGCAAACTTCCTCTGCAAGTGTAGACTTCTTACGCAGAAGCGACGTTTGGCATTCAAATGTCTCTGTGGGGTCTTGACCAACCTTCTGTAAGAAGGGTCCTGTCGGAGTGCTCCAATCTTGTCATTGTAGTCCACAGCATTAAGTACCACTGTGGCATTGCCCTTGTCTGCCAGGAGGATGATATGGCCATTGTTCTTCTTCAGAACAATAAGCACCATTCTCTCAGTGACAGTCAAGTTGACTATCGCTCCAGAAGAGTCCCAAAGTTTCCTCACAGTCTCTTTCCTAGCTTCTTCAGCTACCTCAAGATGCAGTAACCCGACAGCCTTCTCCACCCCACTGAGGATGTCCTCTTTGGGCAAGACAGCCAGAGCTATGGCACAGTTCAAACATGGGCATAAGGGCGAATATATGGTGTGATCCAGCAGTCTTCCACTCAAGTTGTCAACCGTCTCCTTAGAGGCAGGGGGCACAAGGTGTTGTGCTCTGGGGAGGTGTAAAAATTTGCTGCACTGTCTGGTTTTGCTGTCATCCCTGATACATGATGCCTTCTAGAATAACTTTCTAAATAAAAGTTACAGTAACCCTGAGAGGTAAGCTGGCAGTAGCACTTCTACCAATTGGGTCTCCTGGGCCAGACAGATCAAAAGATGGTAGGAACCAGATGAAAGAAGTGCCTGGGAAAAGGAAACTCCAATAAATTCCTCTGAAGCTGGAAGCAGCAACATCAGTAGTGACTTGAAGCACACAGCAAATGATACTTGAGATGGTTCATTGTCATGCAACAATAGGAGTGACCAGAGTGGTCTGAACGGCTGTTGTACTGCAATGTGGACAGCATATGGATAAACTACCACATTATTACTTTCCTGGATAGTCTATTTCCAGTACAGGTGCCAAATGTGAGATGCTTCCTCTGGAGACAATCTGCAGGTAAAGTACTCACAATTTGAACATCCAGAGGAGAATGTTTTATGAGGAGACACCGTGTCATAGGATCTACAGCAATAAAGAGACAAAGAGAAACAGAAGGTACATTGCAGAATCAAGCTCAGAATGTGGAATGTAATGACCTTGAATCAAAGAAAGAAGCTTGACAATTTGAAAAAGGAGACAGAAAAAATGCAGTGTCTGTTCTAGGTGTCAGTGAAGTCTGGTGAAAGGGACAAGGTGAATAAGTAGTGGTAATTATACAGTGTATTATTCTGGTGATGAAAGGGCTGAAAGATACAAAGTAAAAGTGGTGCAAACAAGTGTTGTTAATAAGATCATGTGTAATGAAAGGATCATTGCTTTAAAAATAAAGGCTGAACCAGTAAGTATTTAGTTAGTGCAAGTGTACATGCCAACTTTAGAGTATAAACATGAGGAACTGGACGAACTGTACAATATTAGCAACAAAATTCTTTCAGAGGGTGGAAAAGGTAAGACAAACACCGTCATAATGGGAGAATGGAAGAGTGTGGATGGAGATATATCGTACTGAAACATTACTGGACCACATGGGATGAGAAGGAGAAAACAGAGCTGTCAATGCTCATCAACCTGTGTGAAAGGAACAGACCTGTCATCACCAACACATGGTTTAGGAAGGCTAAGAGAACAATGTACAACTGCAAAGCACCAGAAGATCAAAGTCAACACCAGGTGGACTACAGACTTGTGAAGCACTGATTCAGAAACAGTATTAAGATGTGCACACAATGCCTGGAGCATATAATGACTCTGAAAACAATGTGCTGGTTGTGAAAAACTGCACTAAACTGAATAAGATCATACAGTTCCGGAAAGGAAAACCAGGATGAGATCTGGAGAAGTTATACGCTAAACAACAGACAGTGCAAGATACTCTAGAAGGAAAACTCAGTGCAATGGAATGTGAAAGTGGGAATGTGGAAGTGCAGTGGAACAATATCAAGAAATGTTATTTGATTGGGAAAGTAGACAGGAAGACAAGAAAACCATGGATTACACAGGAAATGATCATTCAAATGGATGAATGAAGGAAATGGGCAAATATAAGCAAAGGAGTATCTTGACAGCATATGTGATGAGATCATGGAATTTCAGACAGCAGCATGTTATGATTTACTGTACACACAGATGAAGGAACTGTGCTAACAGGAAAACCATGGGACTCAAAACATTGACATTTAAGACTTTAAAGGGAATATAATAAGAGATAAGAGACAAGTATATAATACAGAGCTCTATGATCGACCCAAATGACCAAAAAACCTAAGAGTCGAACCTGAAGAGGAAATTGATGTAGATGAGGAAGACTCATATATTTTGTGCAGTGAAGCAGAAAAAGCTATCAAGGAGAAGAGAGAAAAGAAGGCAACAGATGATGATGTACCTGGGGATGTACTCAAACTGTTGGGAGAAGATGGTCTCAGAATAATGACACAACATATCTACAACATATATGAAACTGGAGAGTGGATGAAAGATTTCACTGAAGTTACAATGATTGCCTTAAAGAACAAATACAAAAGTTACAAAGTGCAGTGACCACTGCACAATCAGTCTCATCACACATACAGTGAAGATAGCAGAGAGGGTACTGAGAAAAAGATTGAAATTAAAACTGAGGATGTACTTGGAGAAGATCCATTTGGATTTAGAAGAGGAAACGGAACTAGGGATGCAAATGGGATGCTGAATATAATATCAGAATGAACTTTAGAAACAGACAAGGAATTGTGTGCATGCTTCATAGAATGGCAGAAGGCATCTGACTGTGTAAACTGGACCAATTTAATGGATATCCTATAAGGAACTGGTATCGATTCGCATGCAAGAAGACTGATTAGTTAAACTGTATAAAGATCAGAGTTTTAAATTAAACTGGACCAGGGGGAGAAAAATAAAAGTGTGAAAAATGAAGATAAATTTGACAAGGATAATGTCTGTCACTGATTTTATTCAACTTATACAACAAACACCTCACAAAGGAAGCTCCTGAAGGCTTTGGAGACTTCAAAATAGGACAAGTAATTTGCATCATGAAATATGTGGATGGCCTTGTGTTACTGGCTAACGAAGAAGTGGTGCTACAGAGCATGACTGAAAGACTAACTGAAATTAGAATATGTTATGGAATGGAAATGTCTGCAGAAAAAAATGAAAGCAATGAGAATATCATGGCAAATATCCCCAATACAGATCATGATAGATCAAAAACAGCTGGAGAATGTGGAATATTTCAACTATTTGGGTAGCATGATATCAAATAATGCAAGATGTACATGTTAAAGTATATCAGGATTGCCATTGCAAAATGAGCATTCAGCAAGAAGAAGACTCTCTTCACCAGCAAATTGGATTTACATATAAGGATGTAACTAGTAAAATGCTACATATGGAGTATAGCTCTGTATGGTGCTGAAACTTAGACAATTCAAAAAGTAGATCAGAAATATCTGGGAAGTTCTGAAATGTTGTGCTGGAGAAGGATGGAGAAGATCAGTTGGACCAGGCATGTGAGAAATGAAAAAGTGTTACAAAGAGTCAAGGGAGACAGGAATATCCTACAATAGAAAGAAGGAAGGCTAACAGGATTGGTCACTTCTTGTGTAGGAATTGCCTTCTAAAACACGTTATTGAAGGAAAAACAGTGGGAAGGATAGAAGTGACAGGAAGATGAAGAAGAAGATATAAGCAGCTATTGGATGATCTTAAGGAAAAGAGAGGATACTGGAAATTGAAAGAGGAAGCACTAGATTGCACTCTGTGGAGAACTCGCTTTCGAAGAGAATATAGACCTATTGCAAGAAAGATAAAAGAATGAAGAATATATACTTATTAATTTTTATTTTTGTAACAAACAGTGATGACAGAGAATGGACAATGTTATTTCATCATACAAATGCTACATGCACAGGTTACCAAACACTGTTATGGCAGTCTGTGCAGCGGTAACATTGCCAGGGTCAGTATAAAATGAACAGGTCACAGACATTGTTGAAACCACAGGAGCAGTACGAAAAAACCAGGCCTTCAAAGACAAAGGCACACCCAGTTGAACCTGGTCTATATGACCTGTCACCATGAACTGCCACATGTTTGGATACAAAGATTTGATGCCAGCAAAATGCCAGTTTTAAGTAAGGGCAGATGTTTCCCCTCTCACATGTCAGATGAGGCAAAAGTCTGTTGGCAATAATATGCAAAAGTTGCATGTGCAGAAGTGGAAGAAGTTGAGGACGGTGCATACCTACCGGTCATGGGAGTGCAGTATCTCATACCTACTGTGATAAGCTGGGTAAAAGAAAAATTGATACTACGGCTGTTGCTAATTTCACCACAAAACTATGGAAAAAGTCTGCCCTCAAGGAAGGGAGAGGTTTCCAAAATTCACATACACCCTCAAGAAGCTTGGTACAGAAAGCTGAATTTACCTGATGAATCCCAGTCCTATGGATGAAGTCTGCGACAGACAATTTGGGCTTCATCGAGGGGCCATACAAAAAAATGTGATAGTCTATCTTAAAGAGGATTAGGACATGGTAAAGGCACAGCATTATTACCCAATTTTCAGCCTATAGATTGGTCAGAAATGTACAGTGACCACATTCAATTCAGACTGTCTCCAGTGACGTTCCCACAAAACTCTACAGTCAGCAAGAAGGCTATGGAACATGGAACACAATTAAATAATACAGCATAACCAATTGATCCAGACCTTTCTTGAGATGCTTACAAACATCACTTGGTAGTATTAAAAGTAGGTGAAACACAGGGACTGATGCAGGAGATAAAAAAATGTGGCAAGACAAGAATAATGGGGTCCCCAGTACTTCAAGACACTCTCAACATCTGGGCCCAGGGCCTGCAAGTAACTTCATGTAATGGACTGAAGTATGTAGGTGTCAACCTTACTTTCAGTCTGAAGGTGAGGAGCAATCCCAATCCCCAAATTTTCTTTTAACACGGGACCACACACAAAAGTCCATAAAGTTTTTGATTCTGAAGATGAAATACCATTGTCAGAATCTACAAAATTAAGGAGAGTAAACAGTATATAAATCTGTGCAACATAATATCCATACCCTTGATTAGAGTTGTCTCCATTTTTAATGAATAACCAGCTACAGTGCAGTGTCTGTAACGATGAGTAAGTCAATACAGGACAAGAGCAATGAAAATGAAAAAGCACCTTTCATTCATCTCTATGCTGACCTGATTTAGCTCAATGAGTTCTGAAATAATATGACTTTAAATGATTATATTACCACAATTTTGGTCAAAAGGAGCAAAATATTCATACTCACATTTGTCAATGCAGACAGACGACCAAGACCATCCAGAATACGGAACCATACACCAATACTCTTTACTCGCCTTGGGACAGGACGACGATAGAATCGAAGGAACTTCTTTGCATCAAGCCTCATTTCAAGAACATTGTTCAACAATGCAAAGAATGGAGCCAAAGGAAACGCTGCTACGAAGAGTGTAACAAACCCATACTGCAAAACTAAATTATGCAAAACCTTCAGGTTACATAAAAGTGAGGAATTTTTGGCCAGTTGAGTAACTATTAGTTTCGCTAGTGGGATTCTGTTCCATGTAGTTGATTATGTATATAAATTCAAGAGAAAAAGCATTTCTTAAACTGTACAAAATTACCAGTAATTTGTATACAAAAACACATGTACCAAAGTGAAATGAAATGGAAAACTCACTCATTTCTAGATACTCTGGAAATAACCCTCGTGGACCCCAGTCTAATAACTTGTAGTCCTCTGTCCACTGGTTCTTTATCATTCCATACTCTTTGTCTTCTGCCTGCAATCCTGTTTTGATCTTGAAAGTATTCCACCACTTGTACAGCAGGCTGCAATGCAAATTACCACAGAAATGCTACACTGCACAATTTCACAACCCAAGTTTTATTATACACATAACATATCGTACATAATGGGCAAAGTGGGATTTGACAGGTTTTTCTCCCATCACTTCAGTACTTCCTTGTCAGAATCATTTTATCAGTGTTGCATATTCATTTTCACTCATCCATTGTCAATACTACATAAACTTTGCAACTGACAGAATCACTCAATAAAATAATAAAGAAAAATAAATAAAAACCACTCTGATGTATGTTTTAGCTGACAAAAGTCTGCAATAGAAAGTGGGCTCTTCAACTCTTGATTGTTTAGAGTTAGGAAACATATTTCATCTTTGTGTTTCATCTCACTCTCTACAGAACCTCACAGATAATGCAGATTTACACTGCAGGTATTCAGACTTTCATTTTCCTACCACAGGCAGTAATCACACAGCAAGGTAAAGTAAACATATATTAAAATGGTCCTCCCGAATACTTACGGAATAACCATTTCCAGAACAGTATTAATTGCTTGTCTGCCAACCATGATAATGGCAAGCTGAATACAAAGTTCCATCAAACAGCCACCAGGATTACACTGCAGAAACAGAAACGACTGCCATGTAACAACAAAAATTAGTCACAGGGATGTAACTTGGTATATGACACATTTTTCATGTGTCAGCAATAATATGCATGACTCACTCTGGCATTCCACTTAACCCTTTGGCACTGGAATTAAGCGCCCAGTGTAATATGCAAAAGACCGAGCATTAAACGGCAGTCCATTACTTTGTATTTTCTTGGTTGACAGCTTAGGTGCTTCTTGCTTTTCTCAGTATCACACTGCATCTTGACTGAAGTAATCTGGCACCAAGGGCTTAATCACATGGAAATATCTGGTCTCTAACATGCTGTGTTTAAGTTACCAACAGCAGTTCCTAAAAATTTATCACTTGAGGGAAGTGATGTTTACTTCAATGATAGCTGCCTGATTCGAAGATACTGGTAATGACAGAGTAATGAACCAAAGTGGTAAGTAACAAACATTTATTCAAATATCATGCAAAGTCAAGTCACACAGCCAATGCACAGTCCTTTTAATTCAACATAAACATTCAGTTTCATTCATACCTGCCATGCATGACATTTAATAACACAACAGTGAGATACTTCTTATCATCACTACACAGCAATACCCTCAGGTTCACTATCACCACAAAAGACAAAAACCTGTGGACCTAACAATGGTGTTTCACACAACATGAGCTACTGCTTGGTAAGTGTGTAACATACCCGCATCTCCTAATTCCAAAAAATTAACTTACCTCTTCTTGACGCCAACCAAAAATAAGATTATATTTGGCAGGGTAGCCAACAAACTTCCCCTTAAGGAAGGCAATGTAGAATAATGATGTATAATAGTTTACAAATTGGAACAGATAAATCTTCAGTGTCAAGCTGTCATCAAATTCTGTCTGTGTTCGTGGAAGTTCCATTTCTGTTAATTTGACAGCCAACCAGTCATACAGCTGACAAAAGAAACACAATATGTATAAATTTAAATGCTGAGAAAAATTAAACTAGGATTATGCTTGACACGTAACGTTACTAATTTAAGAAGTACCAGCTGCAGTTTTCACACTGTTTAGTCATATTTATGAACTATTCATTTGCCAATACACAGCCTACTGATGGACTTCACCCAGCTGTGAACATTCCCACCAGATAAATTCAAAGGATCCAAATTTTAACACAACTGTTATATGACAGTTCTCTGCAAGAAGCTACTATAAAAATTCAATGAACTTCAAACGCTGGTTTATTATCAGGGACTGTGACTAGTTCTTTCTAATGGGTTCACCAGAGTTGGTTCTCCCCTTTGCCATTTCCACCGGACGATGGAAGCAAAACCAGCCTCCATGGTGCTGTGGGTATTTTTAGCCTTTAATGATGAAGAGCATTCAAAATTTCATTCACCACTATTATGAAATTTGTTCAGTCTTTTACAGTGTCTGCAGGAATCTTAAGAGTTATTCAGAACAGAGGGTTGCTTCAAGTTTCACTTTCTGCTGTTTGGATCAGACCCAAAACCAAACAGAAATGACTCAAAGCCCAAAATATAACTTTTTTACTGCTCAGCTAGATCAGCTACATAATCGTATTAACTTAACCAGCTAACATTTCTGGGTGTCAGTTCATTCTGGAGGCATCAATGATATACCACCCAACAATCATTTTACTGGACAACAAATGCAGTACAACAATTTTAAAAAAAAAAAAGATACAAATACTGTACATGACTATCATTTTCAAATTGTGGATAACACACTGTATTATACAAGTCACTGGAGCATAAGAAATTAGTCAGCATGCCAATGGATTAAAATATTTAACAAGGAATGATTCAATTACGCAATATCATTAAACTCACATAATTAAGAAGCATAATGCAGACAAGATTAATGACAGCAGCTGTTGCAGGAATTAAGACGATCCTGCTAGGACCCTGAAAAAAGCTTCTAGGTCCAACTGAGGCCATTCGATACAACACAATTCCAAACACAGCTCCAACTGCCACTGTGATCTATAACACATATAAAGACAGTATTTATGTCAGTACTGGAGAAATGTACCCAAGACTATTATGTATGT
>Ga0209755_10006034_pt1 | contig 13556 bp, 10 predicted proteins | sample TergutCo191P1_FD_187301 | JGI IMG/M metagenome (GOLD analysis project Ga0209755, IMG submission 187301) | Cornitermes sp. P1 segment gut microbial communities from Petit-Saut dam, French Guiana - Co191P1 (SPAdes) (version 2) | ecosystem: Host-associated > Arthropoda: Insects > Digestive system... | reverse complement strand
ACTGGTGAGGCTGTGGTAAGCAGGTCCTAAACAAACAGATGACAGTGTCATTGCGACTCACACCAATCACAACGTCCTGTGGCATGCACAGTTAACATTCAGACTGCAGACTTCTAAATTTTGTAGGCTGTTATTGGTATTTCAAGGGAATGTGCCAGCTACAGAACTTCTGTACCCATCTACCAGACTACACACTCTCAGAGTCCAAAAGACCCCAATCTCAAACCTCACACAATTGTCTCATGCTTTTATGCAGATATGAGATTGTGTCACATGCTGTCTGTTGTATGCAGGCACATGGCACTCAGAGTGTGTCACATGCTGTCTCTTGTATGCAGACACACAGCACTCAGATTGTGTCACATGCTGTTTCTGGTATGCAGGCACATGGTACTCAGACTGTGTCACATGCTGTCTACTGTATACAGGCACATGGCACTCAGATTGTGTCACATGCTCTCTTGTATGGAGGCGCACAACACTCAGATTGTGTCATGTGCTGTCTCTTGTATGCAGGCATATGACACTCAGATTGTGTCACATGCTGCCTGTTGTGTGCAGGCACACAGTACTCAGATTGTGTCACATGCCATCTGCATTATACAAGCACAGCAGTCAGATTGTGTTACATGCTTTCTATTGTATGCAGGCATGCATCACCCAGATTGTGCCACATGCTGTTTGTTCTATGCGGAGCTGGAGGCTCAGATCATGCCATTTGCTACTTGTATGCAAGCATGTGGCACACCACCTGTACCAAGTGCTATATACTGTATACAGGAAGGTAGCATGTCATGTGTCATGTGTAGCCACATGCAAATACAGAATTCAAACTGTGCCAAGTGCTGTTTGTTGTGAGTAGGAATGTAGCACTCATGCTGTGCCATGTGCCATTTGTTATATGCAGGGACACACCACTCAGATTGACATGTGCTGTGTGTAGCATGCAGGCATGTGACACTCCAAGTTTTGCCATGTGCATGCACAGATGTGGCACTCAGGTTGTGCCATGTGCTGCTGCATGCAGGGATTTGGCACTAAGGATGTGCAAAGTGATGTGTGTTGTATGCAGGGATGCCTTCATGGCATGCAGAGGGACAACCTGCCTGTTTATAATGGCAGTGTCAGATGTCCCTCATGGCAACTGGAAGTTACAAAAGCAAAAATTTTGGAGAACTCTGATGGAACAACACTCATATGAAGGTATCTCATCACACACAGGGATGTGCATTTCAAAGTACCCCTTGCTTCCATGACTGAGCCAAGGACAGTCTATTTAGAAGAACTGGCGGCACAATTACTGTAACACATGCAACAACAAATAACAACGTATATGAATGTTCCACACTACTGCCAACTCCATTTACCACACCATAAACTGAATTCTAAGTCATAATTACAAACCATCATCACTGTGTTTCTATACATGACTGTAAGAATATTTCTGTTTCTAGCATAACTCTGCTCTCTTGAGGAACATGAGATATGGAATGAGGAATGTGGGGAGACTTCAAGGATGTGTGTCACTGGAAACAGCTGTAGTCTTCTGTGATGTGATTCTGAAGATGAGTGTACATTGGTAACTACTGACCAAACAGCAGAGCATCACATTACAGAAGACTCAAATCCTTAGCATCACTGCTGTGAGAACCCTACTGCTTGCAAATATAGGTTAGATTTCTGTCATTTTAACCAAAACATATATGTTTGTGGTTAAAATAACAGAAATTGGACTATAATGCACAGAATGGACGGTATCAAAAAATATAGATTAGATATAGTGAGGCACAGGTGAGGTGAGACAAGGCAGGCACTGAATGAGCAGAGGATTATACTTCTGTACATAGAAAAGGCAAAGAAAATCATTAGTTATGGACAGGATTTTATGTGCGTCAGAGAATATTATCAGCCATTAAGCGAGTACAGTTTGTTATTGACCGGATATCATACATACTGCTAACAGGTTGCTGGTGTGATACTGGTCTGAATGCACATGCACCAATTACGGATAATATTAAAATGGAGCTTACAGGAATATGCTGAGGGGCCACATAGTGGATTAATCTGGATCACAATATGGACTATTGGCAGGCTCTTGTGAACACCATAATGAAATGCAAGGTCCCATAAAATGTGGGGAATTTTTTGACTAGCTGAGAAACAAATAACTTGTCAAGGACTCTGCTGCATGAAGTTGGTATGGTTTGTTCAGCGGTAGCAAATACCATGGACATACAATTCATGTCCCATGGATGTCGCAATACTACAAAAAGCAGGGCCATGCTCCAAACATACAGAACTGGAAAACTGCATGCAAACAGGCAATAAAGAGTATGAAAATATGTGCTTGTGTCCATACATAGACAAATGTAATGGTTGCTGTCATGTATCTACGTATACCAAAACATGTGCTTGTGTCCATAAGGAGGCAAATGTTATGGTTGCTGTTGTGTGTCTACATATACCAAAACTGTTGTACAGAGGAGACTTTATTTTCAATGAAAATAAATGTGAGCATGCTATGCAACATCAAACATGTTACAAAAATACTGAGAAACAAGAAAAGTGGGGAAAATAATTTCTATGTAATAATGCTAAATATGAACAAAGATACAGACTATAGTAAAGCATAAACCTGTATAAATGTGACTGACAAAAAACTGTAAAACACTTATTTCAAATTAGATGTAAATGGGGAAGTAAGCATGGCCATGTCCAAGTATGAGGTTACAGGTGAATAGAACAGAGAACCCAGACATTTTTGAGAAGAAGTGGAAAATATCACCACCACCACCTTCCTTACTTCACAGCAGTAACGTTTTCTCATAACAGTACGGGTCTCACTGTCCAGGCACTTCATATTAATTTCGCTGCCACAAACTTTCCTCATATGTGCCATGTACTAAGTACTGCTGCTTTCTGCAACAGAATATATATACCAGGACGAAAATCAAGCAGTTTCAAACTACCATGTAATTTGTATCCAATAATACCTTCTCTGGACAGGACCAGTGGTATTATATGGACCATCTGCAATTGCCAAATTCTTATAAGATATTCTTTCAAGTCTGTATATTTATGGACCTTCTCGGTGATTGTGCTGTGAAGGTTGTGACCGTTAGGAATTGCTACATCAATTGAGCGTGTTTCTTTGATGGTTTGGTCAAGTATGTCTATGGACAGTCTATTGTCACGGACATTATATTAGTTTCCACAGACCTGTCATTATGGAGTTTATACTGGAAGTTCCCCAAAATGGACTGTGGCTCATACTTATAAAATTGAAATGGTGGTCCCTTTGAAAGTCCACAGCCGATAACCAATTATTGAAGGATAACGCTGGCTACTGACTGTGACAATGGGTATAACTGCCTTGAGCTAGCACACATCATACACCAGTGATACGTTCAATAGTTTCTAATTTCTCTCGGCATTTTCTACAGATATCATTAATCATCATCATCATCAGAAATAAATGCATGGAAGAAAAAACTCAGAGCTCTGTAAAAAGCCAGTGTTATACGGGATCAGACACATGTAAATTTGATGTGATGCAATAACTCATAAATTATCCAAGTGAATGAGTCATGAAATGTACACACACACTGTAAAAATTCTGGCACTGCAAAACATATTTCTTTCCAATAAACATTAAGCACTTCAAATTCAAGATGTTTAAAACGCCTCTGTGTTTGTCACCTTTTAACCAAAACTGCAATGTACTGACAAATTTCAGTGAAACCCCCTACCAAAATGTTTAAAGGACTTGGCTCCTGATGGACAGATTTTGACAGAACTTTATACTGGAAATTTTCACTACAAATCTGTTCAACAAAGACAACTCTGGTTAAAATCGAACAAAAACATGAAGAGACCTACATACATTTATGTTGTAGGTCTCTGTAACAGCGACACACTGTGTTCTCTGAGAGGTACACGCTGAGGCCAGTGACACAGGTGACATCTAAACATTATGTAAGCATGTCTGACTATGAATATGAAGAGCTGGGCCTTATGGATGTGACACCGTGCTGCTGGGCGAGCAGTCCAAACATCTCAAAGTATCACAGTACCTTCAGCTTCAGGGTTATTAGCTTATTTATTTTTAATCACTTTCATTATCACCACTTCACATTCCCATCTCCAACTGCACATGATCCGTAACACCCTTCACTCCCGTTGGTTACCAAATTATCATCAGCTCCTTCATCATACACCATCTAACAAGAGTATACACTAAAAGCCCCTCCTACTACCTCCTGCTACAGACTTGCCACCCACCACTACACCCACAGAACACACATGCTGCACTGTATGACCCTGACCACAAAGGCACTGCAATCCCTCCACATGTCATGAACCACTTGCCCAACACCTTCAGCAACACCACTGTCAGCACTGTGAGACCCTCAGATCTCACAACTCTCAGCAAGAGCAGACAGTTGCTAAGACACAAATATAACTTATCAACAAGCCCTGTAGACATTTCCTAACTTGCACAACAGGGACTCAAGCAGTGTATGGGACTGACCGGATCCAGCATCTTATGTGTGGTTCTGAGCCCACATGATGATGCAGGCCCCTTGTGCCAGACACTGGCATCAGCGAGTACCAACCCCTGATCAAAAGCAAGGCATTCAGAGACCTGAGTGGAAGCAACAGCCACAACTGGGAACTGTAAGTTTTCACATTTGCTTGGCAGCTGTTGTTCAAACACTTATCATCTGTTGGGTGTTTAGACCATGCAGTGAGTGAGCTGTGTTTGGATGCTGACATCTTGACACTGACTGGACTGGCAGAGGTGGATACTTAAGGGATGTGCTGGAAGAAGATGTGTCAATTATATAGGAAAGTTTGTGGGATTTTGGCCAATCACAGTTACAGAAGTGGGAACAGGGGACAGGATTGTCCTGGGCCAATGGGAGTTAACAATCCCAAAAGTGCCCCTTTTCAGAGCCTCAAACAGTGAAATATGTGAAGACATTATGATCTCTGAAGATCACTGTGCATAGGTTTCATCTGCTGAACTCCGTCAAACTTTACTATATAACCAGATCATCATCTTCCACCACATAACTTCACCAGCCACCCACACAAATTCAGTCACTCTGCACATGAAGGCAGTACACTCCCCCAAAATGTCAGAACAAGGCACACTACACAGTGTAAACACCCAGCAAACAAATATCATTTGAACCAGAACTAACCTAACAGTCGGCCCCAGTAAAGCATGTTGTGTGACAAGACTGTGTTCATACTAAGGAAAGTTCTGACCCATGCTGAAGTGTCTACTCACCATTTGATGGCCTTGTCACTTCAAGAACACTTGCAGGCTGCAGCACGGTATTCCCCTGACGACTTCATCATGCTAGAGGTCTGTAACAAATCTTCAGGTGGTTGTCAGCTGGCAACACTTCTACCTGCCTGCAGGTGTTGCCAGCTGCATGGGGCTACTCCCCCTACAGGCACAGACTCCACCCCCCTTGCAGGGGATGGTCTGTGCCTGCATTACAAATCTCCCTCTATATGCACCTGAAAATTTGTTACAGGCCAATGTGATAAGATTTGTGAGCACTCACAGTGAAGGCCACTGTCAGTTTGGAGTAGCAACATTTTGTGTGTATTAACTACTAATTATTTTATATTTCATGGAAGGAGAAGATATTTTAAAACTGTGCTGTTTTTTTTTTAAATATTTTTACTATCAAGTCTGCTACTTAATGCTGGTGTAAACTGCTAAGACTACTCACATGAGTATAGAGCAATGGTGGAATAATACTGACAAGGAAAACCTGAATAAGGAGCAATGTTGGAAGGACAATGATGGGGAAACTGGGTATGGAGCACTGGTGGAATGATACTGACAGGGCGAAACTGGGTATGCAGCAATGATGAAATGATACTGACAGTGAGAAACTGGATATGGAATAATGGTGGAATGATACTGACAGGGGGAAACTGGGTATGCAGCAATGATGGAATGATACTGACAGTGGGAAACTGGATATGGAATTATGGTGGAATGATACTGACAGGGGGAAACTGGGTATGGAGCAATGGTGGAATGATACAGACAGAGGGAAACAAAAGGACTTGGAGATAAATGTGTCCCATAACTAGTCTGTTCACCACTAATCCCACACAGCCTGATGCTGGATCGAACCCAGGCCTCCACAGTGACAGTCTAGTGATTAACTGCCTGAGCCACGACACAGTCTATAAAACTGTAAATCTTAATGTGATCTGTATTTATGTGACATGGGATTATTTACAATGCACAAATAAAGAGCAGAAGAGCTTGAATGCAGTACAAAACAATTTCAGAATTTAGAAATATGTTTGAGTCTCAACTTACAGATGTAATTGGGACCGACAAAACTCCCATGAACATTTGAATCCATTTTTGATGTAAAGTGCCCACTTGGTTCCAAGAAGTTATAAAGCATTACTAATAAAAATAAAAATAATCTCAAAGAAAGCATAAAATGCATTAAATAACTGAAGGAGAGTCCCACTCCATAAAGCATGAAAGCAATAAACCTCACCTAATGAAAGACAGAGCTTGATTGAACTGAGAGTGATCTGTAGGTGAGGGAAACTTGCCAAACATGTGGTCTCATGCCTGGAAAGGTGGAAATATTGGCATTAAAATGGGTAAACATAGAAGGTCAAAATTCTGCATCCAGGTTCACAGACTTACAGGCTGTCATTTACTTAACTTGTAATATAAAGGAATAAAGAACTCAACTAAACAATCAGGGCATAAACACATTACGAAAAACAAATAACGAACCCCAAAATTTTCACTCTACTACTACAAGCAAGATGTTCAAGAGAAAGACCATGTTCTAGATGGCAACAAAATATTAGGAAAGATATCAAACAGAAGGAAGGAAGTTGATGGAAGGAAAATGAGGAGCTGGGGGGGTGGGAAGATTCAGGCAGAGGAAGATGCTTGGTTGCTACAGGACCAAACGAATGAGAAGGCAGTTTAATGTTACAGTAAGGTGAGCTGCAGCGAGATTTACCTGACAACATTTAATGACAGCCTGCCAAGTACAGAATATCAACAGTGTGCCACGGCTCAGGTGGTTGGTTGCCAGCACTGCAGAGGCTTGGGTTCAATCCCAAGCCCATCCATGTGTGATTTGTGGTGGACAAAGTGGCACTGTGACAGACCTGTCTCCCAGTACTTCGGTCTTCCTCTACCACCATCATTATACCAACGCTACACACTCATACATTCATATATTCATCCATCCATGACTGCCACAACCTAATCTTAGCAACAACACAAATACACACACTAAATTCCGTTACAACTCCCTACACTAAACGCTATGCAGCTGACACCCAAAACACTTACTTCAATAAACTGCCGTACCAAACTGCCTGGTTCATCACGAGTGTTTGTTGCACACATGACACACATTACATTCTGGCATTCCTACAAGGCACTGACAGCCATCTTCTTTACATGACATTGTGGAGTGCAACACACAACATACATCTTATCCGTGCAGAGATTACATCTCAACCCAGAGCCCTATGCACCCCCCCCCCCCCCCCCCCAATGTTTCTGTTATTAGCAGTATATTTTTATTGTGCATGATATATTCAAGAATACACAGGACTTTCTGTTGCAAGTGTATAAATAGTTGACATAAAACCACAGCAATTAAACAGTTCACCCACTGAGCTAAGTCACTTGAAGTGAAGGCATATCATGCTGTGTTCTAGGCGGCATCCAAAGTTGTATGATTCTGGGGCATTGCAAGTTACAACAGTCACTAGCAGAGCATGTTCACCTAATTCTAACCTGATCTTTCTACTCATCTTCTGCAGAATTTCTAAAATTCAAATTAAAGGCAGTACTGAATTTGTTGTTGTTGTCTAATGGCAGATATTGGATTTATTTCATTAATGTTCTGGCATCCCAATACAGCTTTGGTAATTCTTTAGAAATATGGTCCAGTTTTGGGCACACAAGGTGATCTTTGTCCATTATTGTGTTCTTCAGAATGCATATTGTGCAGTAGTTATAGCTGAAAATTTTGATGCGGTGGAGGTGTGCTGCGAGACAGTCGTGACCTGTGTTGAGCCGGAAATTTGTGACTGCTTGTTTTCTGGGTTTATTTTTGTTGTTTTCCTATGTAGTTTTAATGTTTTGCCACTGTGTCTTGTTGGATGAGGCAATAGCTTCCTTGGAGAATTTTTCTGGTATTTTTTTGTTTTATGAGTCTCTTAATTGTTTCAAAGTTAAGTGGTGTTTGTTTTGAAGTGTGGTTCCTTTTTTTTGCCAGTAGGTTGGCTGTTTCATTGCCGTGTAATCCAATGTGTGAGGGGACCCACTGAAAGGCAACTGTCTTGCCCTGTCTATTAGGGAGTTTTATTGTTCGCAGTACTGAATATAGGTATTTCAATTTCCACTCTTCAAGAAATCAGGGTACTGAAACCACATCAGGTACATGAAGTCAGTTTGGATGGCACCAGTGACAAGGCAGAAATAACGTTGTGACAGTGGATGGTGAGAGGGGACTGTGAAGCAGTTCTGCCCAATCCACAGATACAGTAGGCATGTCCTTCCTTGCAGAGGGCCACACAACATGTTCCAGTGCCCACATGCATCTGACCAAGATGAACAGAGTGGGCCATATCAACAGAACCAACAGCCAGCAAACTTGCAGTGGCCACCACCCTCTTACCCTAGAGGAAAGAACCACAATGCTCAAATCCACTTAGCAATTTTTTGTTGTACTTCATATAAATGATCACAATACTGGTGGTGCAAACTAACAGCCACACTCACAGCTACTGAGATGCTCTTGACAAGGGACCTTCTTCTGTACCTGGCAAATCTGAAGTTTAAATTTTAGTAGAGGACATCCCGTTATATTTAAAACAAATAGTAGTAGTAGTAGTAGTAGTAGTAATAATAATAATATATGTACTCAATTGAACACAACAATATTTTTATTGCATTAATGGCTACCAGTTTTGGTCATTACGACCATCTTCAGGCCAGTGCCATACAAAATTTAAAAAGCCTGGTTACACGTAATGCACAAAAATGTCAAGTTGTATGGGATCCCATTTACGTCAATGTCAATATTTGTTAACAGCCTTAAATTTTTTCTACCTTATGTTATGATATATCGAGGTTCTTGTTGTAGACAGCTGTAAGTAAATTTAAATTGTCACATTGATATGCTGTGTTAGAATACATTAAAATTAAGTAAAAATTGTCTCAAGTCACAACATGTATAATTAGCTGTTGTGCATGGACTTGGTTTATTGTTCTTGTGTTATTTGTCTTGTATGCTACGAGCTGGGTGGTGCTAGTAGAATATTTCACGTCATATTGTGACGACAGAGATGAATTAACATCATCTTTACAGAGGGTAGTACTATCATCATTACAGAATGTAGACTTTTGTTAAAATAGCAACCACAAATTTGTGTAGTATTATGACAGCTCAGCTCTTACATGCGTGCAGCTGGTGCAGCAGTTTGTGACTGCCAATTTTATGGTAAGAATTAAGCACAGAAAAATGTGCACATGGTCCTGACCTCTATAACCATGTATAACTACAGCAGTCAAGGGTAGGTTAGGTTAGGTGCAGCAGTGATGTAAGTTAGACAAGTTCCACTTTCTTTTTTACTTATGCTTTGCTCTCAGTGTTGTGTAACCAAAACTCAGTTCATTCTTGTCAACAGCAGACACACAATTTTTTGAAAATAAGTTTGTGTATCAATCAGTGACTGTCCATTAAGAACCAGACACTCAAATGATGTCACAATATGGTACACAAGTAAGAGCATGAAGCTACAAGCAACTTGCCAAATGGTTGCCTCGGCCAGTATAAGTCTGAGGCTCCATGTAACATACTCATAACGTTCTGGTTTCTTAGAAAGAGTACAGCAGGTCCTTGTTACACATGGTCAATGCATATCATAGAAATACCATTTAAACTGAATCACCATTAAGAAGGGAATTTCTACCAGTAGGATATTCTGTAAATATGTATATGCAGCATTTTATGACAATGCTGTGTTTGACAGTAATACTTCATTTGCATTCAACATTTCATAATACAACAGATGAATCAGAATAAAATTTAGTAAATAAACTTTCAGCAATGTATTCATTTGCACAATAATTTTTTTAATGTATGTGGAGAAACAATTATATTTTCTGTTGGAACATTTGTGGTCCTTAGATTTGATCCCTGGCAGTGTGGGGAATTTTTACATACAGTTCCTTTGAAAAATTTGGCCCAATGCATGCACTGAATGAATGCCAGATATAGATCGTGTACCCCCCACCCCAAAACCTTAGTTTCTAGCCCTAATGCCAAACCCCATTCCAGCTCACCCACTTTTGTTTGTCTGCAGTATCTCATTCAATATATTTGTTGCCATCCTCCATGCTGGAGAATGCATAATATCTCTGAACTTGAGAATGAAACTTAACACATTTCCAAGTGATGTTTGTGGTCAGGAAACAGGATAGAAGGACAGAAATTGTACAGCATGGGTCTCCAACACACAGCCAGATTGGTAAATTTTGTATATACCATAAAAATACACAATAATTTAGGCAATCAGATATATCACTTCACTGTTATTGGTGCACATACGGCCCGCAAACCAACCCAAATAACGGGTGTGGCCCTTTGCAACACAAAGGCTGGAGGCCCCTGTTATACAGTTACAATGATACAGTTGCTTCACAGTAAGAACACATTTAATGATTCATAAGGAACTTGATTCAGGAAGCCAGTACACCTAGAGCTTGGAGGCAAATGGTTGCAGCCTCTGCTTTGGCCTGCTTCTTATTGGGACTTGCTACGCTGGGTTTGTACTCATTGCCATTGACACGGACCTGCAACAGACAAACACATCCTGCGTTCTGAATACTCTTCCAGAATGGCACAGTGTAATTCAGATATTACCAACATTCTGGAGGAATGTGCCACCTCCCATCATCAGGGTTAAAAGACTGGTTGCTCTGAAGATGGCATCATACCCTAGAAGACTGTAATGCAAGCACAGCAGACTCTCAAATGTTAGTGATCAGGTGGGACCAATCAAATCCATAAACATCGAAATTACTTATTTGTTTTCCAGAACTTACAAAATGAATAACCTCAAAAAAGCATTTAAAACAAATAATTTTTGGAAGCATAAAATACTGTGGGAGTCTCATTCCATAATGCAATAAAGCAGTCAGCAACACATAGCCCCTCTGTGCACAGCATCACATGTACTTATAGTGTGCTGCATTATCTTTATTGTTTTATAAAATAAAGAGTTCTGGAGATACCAGTGTCATTTTCACAACACAGTGTAGGTACTGGAATTGCCTGCAAGTGCATGTGACAAAGTTTGTTCTGAAACCAGTACCAGAACCATGCTTTTTGCATTGTTAGTTTTTTCTGAAGTCCACAAAGTTGCACTCCAGACAGCCAACTGAAGATGCACTGTCACTGATTTTGTGAGGGAGAACACAGGCAATTATGTCAGACACAGCGAAATGTATACTGGAATAAGCAGACCTCAGAGCAGCAACAACGATCTGAATAACACTGCAGATATATTTGAACAAAATGTTGAATGGTATGTTGTATATATAATGTGAATGGGACAAAAAACTATGCACAGAAATTAAAAAATTCTATGGGCAATTTTTTTCTCAAGTGGTCTCAAGGGAAAATGAGTGGCAGCCCATGACAGCAAAACAAACATACTGTATTGGCACTTTTCATGGTAAATGCTATTGTACAGAAGCTCAGTGTGTGACTGCATTTCTCACAAAACCAGGTGGCAGCCATCCCACCTGTTGGTTCCGTTCTTTCCTTGGATAGATATGAAGCATCTGCAGATTTATGCATTTTAAGGACAACATCTCCAAGGACACACATCTGAGGGACCATGAAACTGGGTGGTGTTGATAAGAAAGACCAGCTGTTGCAGTGAGGAAAGGAATGAATAAGTGGTACATGAAATTGTTCAGAAGGCTACTCAGTGCTGCAGTTCTCAGTTCCCTGGTTACATATTGGATAGAATGGAAACATGCCCACCTTAAATTCAGGATACACTTGATAGAGGGTTTATCAGTACAATACTCAGGGCAGAGTAAAGTAACAGGTCACCATGGTGCCGACAACACCATAAGGAGGCTAACAGAATGCCATGTCCCAAGAAGAGTACCTCCCACAGAAAAGAAATGTTAGCCAATGGTATGTTGTGCAGTCTGCAGCATGCATGACAAAAGAACAAAGCGGGAATATTACGGTCACAATCATGACATGTTTTGCAGCCAAACATACAAGGATGACTTACAGCTGTAATGCAAGATGCATGATTATTATCTACAATTGGTACAAAACTAACACTCCAAGTTTCACGTATATAAGACAAAAATATGGAAGCTATTTCAAATCAAAATGCAAGCCATTTGTAAATCATCTGAGTACAATTTAAATACCACTAAATACTGCTCCTGCATTGCACAATGGATTTTAAAGCCCCTCCTGTATTTGAGGGTTAATGCAAAACAGAGATTCACTAAGCTGACAGTGATCCACACAATCATGGCACAGTAAGTGAAGCCAACTGGCAAGCCATGTGATCTCATCCTGACTAGTCACAACCATTCATAGAACACTAGAATCCCAAATAATAAGGTTCACAAACAGTGAGACTCTACTGTACCTCTCTGTACTCTCAAACAGCATATGTATAAAAAAAGTCACCTTGAAGAGGAAGTTCTTCATGTGGTCAGGGCCACATTCAAAGCAGAGCTCAAACTGGGGTGCGCCCCATCGGCGCTTGGAGCACAACTCTACTAGTAGTGACACAGGATGCTTACCTGCAACAAAGCTTGTTCATTAGTCCTTGCTTCACACTCAGTGAGTCAGTATTTCCAACATTCAAGTTTTTTTAATAGATCTTGTGCTCAGTCTTCAACATTTCCACTATTCACACTTGTTCATTAGGCCTTACCCCACATTCAATGGTCAGTATAACCAACATCCACACTCACCAACAAGTGTCTTCGTTGGATTTGGTGGTGCCTGTAGCGCCAGTCTGCGTCCCAGCTCCTCCTGTGACACCAAGCCTGTCAAAACAGTCATCTCCTATTACACTGTCAGGTGGTGATATATATTCATCAACACATGCATTTGTATGAACACTTCAATAAATATGGACGTTGCTGCATGCTGACTGCTGACTCTACCTGCTCAGCAGCAGGCAGTCTGTGGAAACACAACACCACTCAGTAGTTGCAACACAATTTCTCACCCTTCTTGTCCATTTTGATCTCAAGCTGCAGTGGTTCCAAAGTTCCCTCCTTATTCTTCCCTAAACCCTCTCCAGGCCGCCAACCCATCTTCTGCAGGAGTGTCATGCCCATGCCACCACTTACTGGTGAGGCTGTGGTAAGCAGGTCCTAAACAAACAGATGACAGTGTCATTGCGACTCACACCAATCACAACGTCCTGTGGCATGCACAGTTAACATTCAGACTGCAGACTTATAAATTTTGTAG
>Ga0209755_10006033_pt1 | contig 13556 bp, 11 predicted proteins | sample TergutCo191P1_FD_187301 | JGI IMG/M metagenome (GOLD analysis project Ga0209755, IMG submission 187301) | Cornitermes sp. P1 segment gut microbial communities from Petit-Saut dam, French Guiana - Co191P1 (SPAdes) (version 2) | ecosystem: Host-associated > Arthropoda: Insects > Digestive system... | reverse complement strand
TATTATTATAGTGGCACTGGTCATTATTAAGTCCATAAATCTCTGAATACTGACCTACAGTGGTTGAAGCATGTATATTAAGTACTAGCATCAGTCTGATTGCAGGTAGCAGTCTGACATGTTTGTCTGCTATGTTCTGTTCCAGTTAAGTTCAACATTCTTATTTTCAGATCATACGCATAGTTGCAAATATGAGCATTAATCCAGTGGTAGGTAGCAGTCTGACATGTTCATCTGCTGTGTTCTGTTGCAATAATGTTCAAGAAATAGATGTTGAGCCCAGTGATGTTGTTACTAGAACAGAAGATAACCAGGTATGAAACCACACCAACCACTTGAAGGGCATTTTGAGTTCGTAACTGTGACATGGCCGGTCCCAGTGGCTGCACGGTCTAAAGTGTAGGTCTACAGCTGCTTGTTTGCTGAGAATGTGGGTTCGAATCCCACTGGGGGCATGGATGTTTGTCTGTTGTGTGTTGTCAGGTAGTGGTCTCTGCGAAGCACTGATCACACATCCAGAGGAGTCCTACCGACTGTGATGCATCGTTGTGTGTGATCTAGAAACCTCAAGAATGAGGAGGCCGTGGCCCACATTGGGCCGCAGCGCCACAGGAAACTGTGGCATAGATTAGCTTGGGCATAATACTTGGATGTCCAGACATCTGATTTTCAACAGACTTGTTAATTCTTTCATGAATTATCTTGTTGCAAAAAGTATGGTGTAGACATGCAAGACATCAGGTTCTGACAGAGATGTTGCTAATGATCAGGTCTTGTGGGATTTTATACTTTGTTGTGGGGTGGGTAGTTTCTGGTGTTGTGGAGGAACATAGTGGGTTCTGTTTGGACGGCTCGATACTCGGAGATGAACGCACTCTGTTCCCTCAAAATATTTGAACCATTTGCTGAATGACCAAGCGTCACACTCCACAACACCTGAATCCTACAATGTGATTATTTTCGTAACATCCCTGGCATTTGGTCGCTGAGTCTGGACTGATGCAGTAGGGCAGACAACTGTGTGTGTGTGTGTGTGTGTGTGTGTGTGTGTGTGTGTGTCTGCAGTGAGAGAGGAGGAAGTGCTAGCACAGCATGTGATTTTTATTGTATATAGCAGCAATAATGATGTTGCAAGTAGAAGGGCCATAATAAGCTCAGGTGTCACCACTACATGTCTGAAGAACTGCTGTTACTCTTACTCTTACTGATCATACCATGCGTAATCCTAATCCATACTTTTCTTGGCAGCTGGTGAGACTCACATTGAAGATCATGATACAAAATGACAGGTACTTTATGGAAGTAAACCATCTTTAAGAATTGGTCTTGAACTCTCCCCCCCTCCTGAACTGTGTTTCAGTGTTGATGCTGTTAGTAGAAGCTTTCAGTAATCCATAATATTTACTGCATATGCACACCATGGTATCATTCTGTACAATCATCTGTAAGCTGTAAATATTATGTCACAGGCTGTCTATACATTGCCAGCAGCATGCTTCTCTTACCTTAATTGTGCAGTAAAATCTCTGCTCTACTGAATTCCTTGCAAGAAAACTGTTACTGTCTTTCAGCGCAGCACAAAAATCTTTATATGTTCTGAAGTCTTGTAATAGATTCAGACTTTGTGTTTCCAGAATTTTGTGTAAAAAGTGATGTGCAGAACTGTACCAGCAACATATATGTAAAACATGTGATAATTCTAAATTTGCTACTTTTTAAGGATGGAGGACAATTTTTGGATATCCTTCTAACTGTTTTGCGTCGGAAGTCAATGGTTGACAGTGAAGAACTAGTGCACAGTGTCCTAAGCACACTCAACAACCTCTCGTACTATCCCACTAGTAATGATGGTGCATTTGGGGAGCGACAGCTAGAGATTGCGGAAGGTAAACTACATTTGATGTCATGAAGTTAAGGTGTAGTTCATATCATTTGAACGAAACATTTATTAATTATTATAATTGTAATGCACGTACTGTGTACTGTAACAACAGAACAGCTGAACATTATATACCCTAGAAACATGGTTTGTTTGAGGTATATTGAATATATTATCCCGAAACTGAGTTGAGCATGTTACACAATGAACAGTATTAAGCCATTCATGTCTGTCAATACTCTGAAAACTATTTACTATTCTTATTTTAATACAATCATATGTTTATGGCTTACCTTTTTGGGGAAACTCACCCCATAGTATAAAAATATTCAGAATGCAAAAAAGGATAATTAGAATTATGACAGGTTGTAACAGTAGGGTCTCTTGTAGGAATCTGTTTAGAAGGTTGGAAATTCTGCGTCTTGTATCTCAATATATCCTTTCACTTATGCTTTTTGTAGTTACAAAAAAAAAATCTTTTTATTTTGAATTCAGAGTATCATACTAAAAGTACAAGACAATTCAGTAATTTTTATAAGCCCATAATTAATCTTACTATATACCAAAGGGGAGTACATTACATGGGCATTAAGATCTTCAGTAATCTTCCTCCATACATTAAGATGTATCTAATAATGTTAGGAAATTTAAAATTTGAAATTTGTTTAAAATGATTCCTACATGTACATTTTATTTACTCCATAGAGAATATTTTCAATATAAATCTATCACAAGCTGATAATGTGCCATGAAATGTCTTTAATAAGACCATTTACTTAATGTATAGTCTTAATAATCTATGTTTATTGTCACTAAGTCCCACAAAAAAAATCTTAGCTTTTGTCATCTTAATGTTATTTATATGCATATAATTGCTATCTGTATTTATATATATGTCAGATTTGGGTGATGCATTTTATACATTGTTAGCATAAGTCTAAATTCCATATGGATATCATCACTGAAGGTTTTAACTGTTTGTATCTGTTTTTGGAGCTTACGCCTCTGATTTAGCGATCAACTTCAAATCATCCATGTGAAAGGTGTGACATTTTTGTCTTTGTTGTGTGCTCTTCATAATCTGTGTTCAACCTATTCAGTTGTTCAGTGAGAGGGATTAAGCAAATGCAAAATAGCAGTGGTGATAGTGAGTCTCCTTGAAATATTCCACATTGTATTTTTATGTCTTCTGCTTATATTGGCTTATTTTCTGTGTGTAGGCGCATATGTGTTCTCCATTAGCTCATGACCTTCTTGGTGAATGATGTAACTTTATTATTGATCCCAATTAACTCTAGGGATTTGATTATCCAACTTATTATTGTTATTGTTATTATTATTATCATCATCATCGCATATTTCACTTCTCAGCTTTGGCTGGGAAATTATTATTTTTGTCATTGTTGTTGCTGTTGTTATTGTTGTCATCGTCGTCATCATCGTCGTTGTTGTTGTTGTTCATACGAATGTACAACTACAAAAAGTGTGTTACATTCAATTCATGTGCAATAATTTGAAGATTTCTGAACTACCACTGCATAACCACTGCACAGTATCCTCTCTTAGACTGATCCTAGCATCAGAATGTCATTAAGACAGAACATTCTATAGTCTGTTGGTCCACATGTACAATATTTCTGCATTTTCTTCCTCTACACTTTATGCTAGTTTCTTTGTTTTACGTTTATTTATGCTAATCAATAAACACTGTACTTTTAAAGTGACCACAGGCTTTTGGTATGACAATGAGAATAATCCATTGCACTTTGTGGTTTGGCACAATGGGTAGATTTCTGAATTCTGCAGCATCAGTAGTTTACTAAACGAAGTTATAAATAATGCAAGCCAGAAGTGATGGCATGCTGTCCTGCTGCATATGGCTTGTTCTGAACACTGTTATATTGTTATCATGCAATGAACACAAACAATCAATGTTCTACATTGCGTCCCACTTTATACTTGAAGACTTGACATTTTCTGATTGTGTTTTGTTGTACTTCATCCATTTCCATTATTCAGAAACAAAACTACTACTGAATGATCTTGTTGTGTGGTGTATATTACTGGTTAAAAGGTAATGCCTTGTGTGGAGGTTATGTACATCTGTCTGTGACCTAGTATGAGCCCTGAAACAATTAGACAGATTTTTAAAAATTTTACATTTGAGATTTTCAGTAAAAGTCATCAGGAATTTCTGATTGTCAGGCACATTGATCCGTATGAATGCCCAGTTTATATAATCCCATCAGTATCCTTTCCATATACTCTATAAGCCATATTTTGTTGAACTTCAGTGTGGGAGACTTCCACAAGAATTCATCTGGCAGTTCATATTTTCAGCCATTTTAATGCGTAACAAAGCCTAGTTTGCTTAGGGCCTGAAGTGGACTTGCTGCTTGCCCCATAGACATTACACAGATTTAGGAGATTGATGTTCTCACAGCAGAGTTGCTGAAGATTCATGTTTTCTGAGGTAGGATGATTAGATGGGTGATTGGTTCCTGACCTTTTGAAGGAATGTAGTGCCTTTGTCCAAGACTGACATTGACAGCACTATGACACTTTGCAACATTGGGAACTCATTACCCAATGGCACAGCATATTCCTCAACAGATTTTCTTGGTGTTCTGTGTGGGAGAGTTTCCCTAATTTGCACTTCATTATACCCATATGTAAGTAAGTTAATAAACCTCAAATAATGTCATTCGTAACTTTGTGTGTTTCATCATGGAGTACAGCCTTCACATTCTTGTTACTTATGTAATGAATCAGTGATACTCTGTGTGTCAGAGCTCAGGACACAACTGAATGTTGCAGCATTGTGTTCTCTGCTAAACACAAGCAACAAGGACTGTCTGGTGGAAGCAACAAGGGTCTATGGGAACCTGACCAGATCGAAGGATACACGAGACTTCCTTGTAGAGAGTGGTGCATGGGATCAGTTACTAAAATTTTTGGACTGGGATGACCAGGAACTTCTCTGTACAACTGTAGGCATTCTGGTGAACATGATGGCAGACTGGGACAAACGAGTTGCGCTGAAGGAGGGCCATGGGATAGAAAGGTATTTCACAGGTGTACAGTTTACTTTAAGTGGAACAAATTATCTAACAGAGTAATGTCATGCATATGCTTTCTCTGCCCTAAATAAATCTAATTTATGAATGCAACACAAAGTGTTCTTGTGTGAGTTTGAAGTTCAAACAGCAGTGATGAGTATTAGGACAGTCTCATGGGGTGTGATGCCACATGTTGTACTATGCAAGCAGTGTCCTGCGTATCACATAATATGTATGTTACAATGTCTGGAACTTGTGTGGCCTGTTAGTTCATGGAAATATGTGTTCTTGTTTGTTATCTGTTTTGTACTAAATGTGATAGTATAGCAGACATGAAGACATGACTCAACATGGTGGACAAATGTTTGATCAATAAGAGTGGCACACAGTTGCAAGTACAGTGATTTCAGTGCAGATCTGAATTACTTATATAGCTGAATAAGTATCCTGTATCTGTTAGATCCAACACCCACTTGAGCTATACTAATTCCTTAAATGCAAGGACTAGACACATTGTGCAGCATGGTGGTTCATCCTGTTGTCATAAGAATGACAGTCAGCAAAGGGGACAGACAGCTTAATGCAGGCACCAACAACAGAAGGGACTGATACGCTTCACATTCAAATCATTTTATCTTTGGCTGAGCTGAAGGTGTCTTCTATGAGCACATAAACTTATGTGCAGCTCTGACCTGGTATAAAACTCAGAATCCTCTGGATAAGAGTTCAGTTTCAGAGCCGGAGACTGCCAGGTCCCCTGTTGATGAACATATTAAATTGCTTGACAGTTGTTACATTGGGTAATTACTTAAATTATTCACCACTTTTGGTAAGAGGGTGAGAATTTGGCTATGGATTCTGTGAAAACTGTAAAACAGTACATGTGAGTTCATCTGAAAGGTGCATAGGCTAGCCAGATGAAGCTGTGCAGAGGTCAAAGAATTTATTCCCATGGGTGGTAGGGATGAAAATGATCATGCCTCCCACCCCCAACCCACCTGCATCTGTTGTTGTGTTCCTCTCCTATGTCATGCAGCCAAAAGCAATTTTTGGCTAGTGAAGGTTATTACTATCAACAGAATGGCTAGACAACTGGAACGGGTGGAGGGGCATATGCTGAATGGGAAAGCATAACACCTTGAGGGAGATGTGAGGAGAGGTCATTCCATGGGACTTATTTTGATGCCTGAATGTTGTGTGGGATCATCTTAATTTTCAAATAGTATAGTCTGTCACGTTATGTTGCGCAGAATTTGACATTTGGTTTTTAGATGTTAGTTGACTACAGGCAGTCCTCATTTAACAAACCTGAAATTCAAACCATAAAAAAAATCAACAAACATCATATGAATGAATTTATGATTAAATTGAGTTATGAAATATGGGACAGTCTTGTTTATAGCAGTGATGTTGATAGTCTTATTTATAGCAGTGATGTTGATAGTCTTATTTAGAGCAGTGATGTTGATAGTCTTATTTAGAGCAGTGATGTTGATAGTCTTATTTATAGCAGTGATGTTGATAGTCTTATTTAGAGCAGTGATGTTGATAGTCTTATTTATAGCAGTGATGTTGATAGTCTTATTTATACCAGTGATGTTGATAGTCTTATTTATAGCAGTGATGTTGATAGTCTTATTTAGAGCAGTGATGTTGATAGTCTTATTTAGAGCAGTGATGTTGATAGTCTTATTTATACCAGTGATGTTGATAGTCTTATTTAGAGCAGTGATGTTGATAGTCTTATTTAGAGCAGTGATGTTGATAGTCTTATTTATAGCAGCGATGTTGATAGTCTTATTTATAGCAGTGATTTTGATTCAGTGTTTAACTCTTTTCTTAATACACATTCAAGGATTTTCTAATATAGTTTTCCCATAATCAAATTAAATGAGGAGTCAAAAATAATGCTTGGATAATACCAAGTATAAAAACCATATGTCACTGCAGAAGAGATCTCTACTTAATTAATAGAAATAGAAATGACTCTAAATTTAAAATTTTGCATAAATTTGACAAATGTTATTAAAGAAACAAATAAAGCCAACCATAAGAGACAGATTTTGAAGTTTGATAATAAAATGAAAACCACTTGGAATATTATAAAGTCTGAAATAGGTAGGAAGGTTAAAATTAAAGATATATGTTAGTTAAATATTGGTGGGAATACCATTAATAATTGCCAAGTTACTGCAGATACCTTCAGTAACTATTTTTATCAGTAGCTGAAAAAATTACTCTAAATAAAATAGATGACAATCATGTTGCTGATAAAAACAGTAGTGATCCTACATGGTAATTGCTACACACCTTGAATAGCTCTTTCACAAATATAAAATTGAACCATACATCAACTAAAGAAATGGATAAAATTATGAAATCTTTAAAAACTGTAAGTTCATATGGGTATCAGTTCATCTTTACATCATGCATGTAACAAACTGTTATCATTAGGAATCTTTCTTTCTCTATTAAACTGCTCAGTAATAAAAGCACTGTTTAAAAAAAGAGTGACAGAGAAAAAATGGCTAAATACAGACCTGTCTTTATTAACTTCATTTTCAAAGGTTTTCAAAAAGGTTATCTGTGTAAGACTGTTTCAGCATCTAAATAATAATCATATATTAGTTGATAAACAATTTGGATTTATGACAAGGTCTTCAACAGAAAAGGGCCTGTGGTTTAATTAGTGAAATATTAAATGCTGTTAACAAGGTAATGGTTGGTGGTATCTTCTGTGGTCTGGAAAAAGCTTTTGATTGTGTTAACCCTTTGACCCTGGGGCTGGACATTTACAGTTTAGCATACCATTTAAGTAAAATGTGAATATTTTATGAACCAAGAAGGGTAACATTAGGAAATACACAACATTTTGTGGAGGAATAAACAAAGATGGTGAGAGAAAGTCTAAAAAATAATTAAATTTATTTGTTGACTAAATATATAAAAAGAGTACTCTGGGGAGTAGCGGTATGTCTGTCCTATATATAGAATACATGGTGTCTAAAGGTTAATCATGATATTTTATTGTATACATTGAAATTCTATGGACTAACAAACAAAAGCTGATGCTTTATTTGAATCCTATCTCACAGATAGATACCAGAGAGTAATAATAAATATTAATTATAATATATGTATTTTGCTGTCTAAAACACTACACATGTATATCAATACATTGATGAAATATCAGTTACATCAGGTCTACATGTTTCGGCCATAAAACAGCCACCATCAGGCCAATGCACATCATACACAAGGTACAATATAAACCTGCACACTATGGGATCCCATATTGTTTACAATAAAGGTTAAAATAATTGAGCATCCAATTGTACAATAAAAAATCAATTTAAACTATAATTAATTATGTCACTTATAGTACTAAAAGTTTCTAGTTGAACAGAGGTTATTTATATGAATAGTTTCTTGTTGGTAGGTAAGGATAGCACTTGTAAACAAACTCAAAAACAGATGAAAGAGTTACAAGTTGGTATGGGAAGTACAATCTAGTGGTGGCCTTATAATCACTTCATACTGTTGGTTCAAACCTGAGTATCTAATGAGGCTTTGATTATTTAATCTGATTAATAACATAGCGGTAGATATTACCAATCGGAGTCGAGTTCACAAGAAAACGTGCACATTTTTAAAAGTTCATATGAAATATCGTGGTCTAATAAGCAGGTCTCCAGACATCATGTGTAGGTGTAGAAGTTAAAAGATAAATCATACCTCCATGTGCGTCCAATGTGTTGTAACCATGAACTAATTCTCGTCTATGTTATTGATATAGGCGTAGTGTTGTGGCAACCCAAAATCTGTAGGTTATTATACAGGCTTCAGATAAGACATACCTCCTTGTGTGGTGGAGGTATGTTTTGTTTACTCTATGGATATTTCCCGATCTGAAAAGTGTTAATAATATTGACAATAGGCCATGATAGTACAAATGAGCCTATGGATATGATAAACTTAGAATCTGTGTAAAGTTACTTACGTTGTATAAGTTCGGGCGTGTTGTAATGAATTCTTAATGTTGACCAGCATATATCGCAGATAAGTTTGTTCTGACTCTTCACTGGTCAGCTGTTTCATGACTGGATTTGAAGACAGTAGTACATTGTTTACAGTTCCATTGTCATGTACATAAGCACACAGTAAAATCGGTTCTCTTTGTTTCCCTTCCAGACTGACTAGGGTACTAAATGATTTCGGTGAAGGGGACTGGCATCTGGCGACACTGGTGTGTCAGGCACTGTGGAACTACTGCACAGAATCAACAAATCTCCATGCTGCTCTCGGAACTGATCAGACTAACCACTTGCTAGCAATATTGGTGGACTTGTTAGGTGAGATGCCTGTTCAAGAATCATTATTGCCATCAAGCATCACAACTACTTGACCTGTGACAAACATTACAAGAATCTTTCTTCCTTCTCTCTTGAAGCCATCCGAAACGTCTTTGTCCTTTTCAGGGTGATCCTAGGAGGGCTTATTCTTCATAAATATTGCCACTGAATAAGAAAGGTAGCAGATATTTTCAGTGGTCTCTTTTAATCAAGCATTGTCATTACCATGTTTCTTGGTACACATGTACAAACAAAGCAATAATAATAATATTGCCCTATTTCTTCATATGTGGTTCCTTTAATGACACTTTCAGTACCACAGATTATGCAGCATCAAACAGTAGGATTTTCAGTGAACAGTGAATTGGAAAGGATATAAAAGAAAGGAGTTATGGCCTAATTTTGAGGTACTGTTCTGTTCCATGCCTGACGGAACTGATGAAAACTTGTCACAATTGTGTATGTTTCAGTCTAGATTCAAACCAGCTATGTCTCAAATACAAATAAGAATTGTTACTGCTTGAGTCAACCCCTGGCTCATAAATAACATCCACATTAACATAATTTACTTGACTGTAGATTTCACTGTGAAGATATCTGTGTGTTAATGTGGCTCAGAAGTTTAAGTACATTAAGTGATAGACCACTCAGTAAAATGTTAGACTGTGGACTTGACAGTCAGGGCTTTACTGCCAGCATTAATATTAACGTTAACATTCACACTAACCACCACAGCCTCAATAGCTGTAGGACCCACTGAGTCTTCTGTTACTGCTTGGTCCTGATCATACAAGCAACTAGAGCATCAAGTTGGACAGTGCCTAGTTTGAGAAAATGTTCTGTTGCATCTCGTGACGTCCTCTCAGGCTGGTAGACCATTAAACCTTTAGGAACAGAAAGAATATGTTCTCTTCCCCTTTCAATACAAACTGTAACCATTGTTTATTTTATTAACCACAGTGTTTCTTAAATGTATGTGTACCAGGACTCATGAGTGGGTAGATTCGTCACTTACTTACATGTCCCACTACTGTGTTGTCCCGCCTACCACAGTGCTGTTAGTAATGGTGCCTGTGTACACGTATTTCCATATGACCTAACTGGATGACCACAGTTGCCACCCCTGGCATCACAAGCTTCTTAAGCATATATTAGGAACCATCCTTGACATTCTACACAGGGTAAAAGGCAAAGCATTGTATCTGCAGTTTATAATGAGCCTTGGCATTCTTGTGAAGGTACTGCTCACATTTGTAACCTTCAGTACTTGATGAGCATGAATAATTAGTGTCATGCCTTAATGACCCCTATAGGGAACCAAACACTATTCACCAGGCAGTCACCATGCAACCTAGTTACTACACTAACTGAGCTACCCAGTTCTACAACTTAATATTCACACTGCCTTACAGATGAGGAGCGTTTGTTTGGAGTTGTAGAAGGTACAGAAGTGAATGAGGAACTGGCTACTTCAGAACATTATCAGCTGTGGGAAGAGTTTGCTGGAGTAGCAACAAATTTACTAGAGAAGATGGAGAGCTTTTTGGATGCTCCTGAGCTGCCGATTGATGATAATGAAGATGCAGTTCAGCTCATCCCCTTCACTTGAGACAAGGTAAGGGGAAGTGCACAGCACTGCAGATCACTTGATGTGCAGATGTGGCAGTGTGTTTTGGTGAGAGCCATTCAGCCTACGGTGGCTTTTTTTTTTTATTACCGAAACTGAATTATTTCTTTGCATTTCATAAATATTAGAGAAAGTTTTAAGAAGTAAAGATAAATATGCTGCTGTTATTCCTATTAACTTCAGTGTATGCTGCCAAGACTAGAAAATAAGCCACAAATCAAACTGTAGCATATTCACCTACTTAATGTATAGATATCCGGATATCACAACAAAGGATTCGGTGTTATACAGAAATACAAGCTATTCTTTAGGTACAACAATTTTGTAACTTTATTTCTTTACTTGTATACAATATATACTGTATATTCTTACTGACTGACATATTTGAAGATTTTACTAAATATGTCCATTACCTATGGACTTGTTTCTTAAAATGTATACAGCAAACAAAAAAAATTTGATACACTCTTGCAGCTGTACAATGTAATGTGTTATTAAATACAAATTATTCACCAAAAGGAATCTGCATTACCCTTACAGGGACACAATTTATTTTATAAAAATTAAGCACTCAGATTTAAGTACCTTAACAATATTAGAATTGCTTGGAAAACCCCTTGCTGTGCAGTGCAGTCTATAGGACTTAGAATCATTTAGTTCGTAAGTAGACTTAACTATCATAATACTGAGTCTAGAATAACAGAAATGTTGTTTCTTCTTTTAAATCAACAGTTCTGATCAGCTGACAAATACTTGCCTTTTGGCAATTGCTGTGCAGTTTTGTGACATAATTATTTATATGTATATTACATATTTATATGGCCATGTTGCTGGAGTTGAACACTTTTAGCACTGAATGCCACATAATTTATGGTGCTGTGTACTGTGAATAATGCATTGCGTACTGTTACAGGAGATGGGGTTGTGAGTGGTACGTACTTCAAGTAACTGTTCTTAGACTTGAAGACTGAACTTTTCTTGGATGTGATGCTGTGTCACAGGGTGGATAGTTCTCAAACATTTGAAAGGATTGTATTGTCTTTGTCGTCACTTACCTGTTGACACAGCATCACACCCTTCAGTTCTTGAATCCTCCGCTACAGTTTTCAAATGATAAATATGCAAGCCAAAAGACTGCCAACTTGATAACCAGTGGTTTTCTTTCCACAGATGGATCATACACCTGTAGAAGCCTGTCCTGTGGTGTGTTACACATTTTCCAGCCTTAAATGCTTGAAATTACTTGTATTTACTTTCGGAAAATAAATAATATTAGGGTCCCTTTTTGAGAAACAGATGGTTAAAATATTAAAATATATGTAACTGGCTCAGGAGAGGGCTCAGTGGTTCACTTCTGGGCTGATTAGCCCACTAGAAGGTCTTGTACACCTGAATCACTGTTGACTGACACATAAATTAATTAATGAATTAGACCTTTGTAGACTATGGAAGAGAGACACTGTTGTGTGGATACTGACACTTTGTTGCCGTGTGCGGCTCATCTCAAAGTATTTGGATGATTTCAGGGCCAGTTTAAGGTGTGTGTTGAGTGTGGCCCTCAGAAGGTCTTCAACAGAACAGATATGAAATTGTCTCAATCAACGAAAGACCCTTTCTGACTTGAAACTAAGTCTTGTCATTTAGATCAGCTCTATCACAAAACACCTATCACTTCTGAGTAGTTGTACACATTTCTTTATACAGTGACTGTTCCTTTATTGTCTTTGTTCAACTGAAAGGTAATACTAAAATCAAATTTGTGTACACTCGTGATGCCACAAATCAATGTATGTACTTCTGTATTTGTACTGTATTTCTCCAAGTAGCCATTTCTTTATTCTCTAGATACAAACATGTGCATGCACATACACATACACATAAATATTTGTATGTTTTTATTTCATGTAAAATAATTGTATCATATCAAAGATACCAATAAATATCCATCAATGTTGTACACTTCCTCATTACATAGTCTTGTACAGCCTGAGGATGGCTTAGCTACAAGCTGAAACATGTAGCTGAATTGGGTTTTTAATTAATAGTGTTGTTCTTGATGGATACTTCATGGAGCCTCTGATATATAATGCAATGGGCTAACCACATCAATGTGCAGTATCATATCAAGCAGTTAACATAATTATATTTCATGGGATAACCAACATTTATTGCATTTACTGTTGGGTCTTCTTACATTATGTGATCCTTGCATCCTACTGGCGGTTGGAGTAGTCAGTTAGCGTCATGGTAAATGTACAACCAACAAGACTGTAGGCAAAACACACAGGACTGATACAAAGAAAATTTCCCGTATTTCTCTAATTGCCTTTTGTGTTTCGGTCACATGAAAAATCCTCTTCCTATTGTACTGGCATGTTCCAACAGCCCTGCCCAGTGATCCAATGCTCTGTGTCTGGCCTGTCCGTACTGTATACAGTGCAGAATACCTTCTTGGATTGTACTGAAGGTTGAGACAGCGTCTGCTCCATTTACCAGTGTCTGGATGTGAAATAATATTGATCAGTTGTGCACAAATTTTTCATATATATACAGGGTGTAACAGGAGGAATGTGCGAGACTTCGGGAGAGTGTTCCTTATGTTAAACTATACTGATATAACCCAAAACACCTATATCCAA